>Ga0233443_1002289_pt1 | contig 14805 bp, 16 predicted proteins | sample SI_123_September_2_FD_182784 | JGI IMG/M metagenome (GOLD analysis project Ga0233443, IMG submission 182784) | Seawater microbial communities from Saanich Inlet, British Columbia, Canada - SI_123_September2016_200_MG | ecosystem: Environmental > Aquatic > Marine > Inlet | place: Canada: British... | reverse complement strand
AAGAAGAAGGGGAGATATTAACAGAAACAAATCCAATGTATCTTGCTGAAAATACTGAGCCAGAAGTTGAAGAATCAATGGTGTCACCATTGTTAATTCAATTTTTAATTGGCATGTTGATACTGTTTTTGTTCGCTTATTTTTTAACTAAGCCAGTTAGTTTTAAAAACTAGCTTGCTAACGAGCAAAACGATTCGTCAAATATAAAAAAGTAAAAGTTAAGATATTTTCAACAAGATATTTTAGCTTTTACAGGCCATGCTTTTTTGTGGTTGCCAGCGTAAGCTATTAATTGCGCAAGTCACCCATCTGGGTATTTTATCCAGAAGAGTGATCTCCTGGGTTTTAATTTAATTCAGGAGTAAATATAATGGTAAATTTTGAAAAAACCTCTGTATTTAATGCAGTAGAGATCAAAATAGGACGATTCTCTAATATCCCACAGGAATATTTGTGGGAAATGGAGAGCGAAGAATTCTCATTGTATGCAAAAGAGTATGATGAGTGGGTAGAAATCCAAGAAAAAAATATGCGTGAATATTTAGATGCATATGGACGTGATTTCTATTACCTGATGGCTGGTCCAGCAGGGAATCCAGATAACCTATCTGAAAGATGGTGCTTTGCACCTGATCTCGGACAAGGTTTTTTTGCAAACCTCTACGGAGGATTGCAAATTAGTTTAAATAGTGAGGGAAAATGTTCTCTATCACTATAAAAAGTTAAACCCAATGCGGGACAGTTCCCGTTTTTGGGTCAGTTTGTCTTACGGTCGCATTGGGTTATTTTTTTAATCCAATGTTTACCGTAGACAAAATAAATACCCATCTGGGTTAATGCCCAGAGGAATCTCTTGGGTTTTATTAAATTTAGGAGAATAAAATGGAAAATTTGTTTTTAACAGACAATAATTATAAAAAGATTAGCCGAGAAAAGTTTTTTAATAATTTTTCTTATTATCATGGGGAAATAAACAACCTCTTTTTAGGAACTGAATATTCCTTAACAAGGTTAACGTTTATTCATGGAAAAGTCTCTTTATTTGGAGGGCTAGAAATAAGACGGTTTTCGATTGGTGAAAATGGGTCGAATACGCACGAAAAAATAACACTATTGTCTCATACAAAAAAGAACCGAAAGATTCTAACGGGAATAGTAAAGAAATGAAAAGACTTTTTGCTTGTGTCAATGGCATAAAGCAAAAAAGGCTTAACGAACGCCTTAGATTGACAATCTAAAACCTGTTTTCAGGATCTACATATTCTATGGAAAACCACCAGCTTCGGCTGGTTTTTTTTGCTTAAAGAAAAGTGCCTGTCTCTATCCCTTTACTGGTATGCAGGGGTCGCATTTGACACAACAGGCAATGCCAAAACCAAGTCACCTCGACAAACCGACCGACATAGATAGAATAGTCGTCAAACAGTAAAAATCAATAAAAACTTCTAATTTTCTGCATGACATTTTTACCCGATCCTTTGAGCAATCGACCATCTGAAAACAAGGTATTCGGCACAGATTTAACACCTATGATTTTGGCTGTTACCAATGCTTTTTGAAGGGGTAGGGAACTACAATCCGTTTTTTCAGGAATAGATTTCCATTTGCATTCACGGATAATACTGAAAACTTCAGCAGGCGTGTATTTGGCACAAACAATCGCCCGACTAATCATAGAAGATTTTTTATTGATAATGGGCAGTAAAACGAGATTCACTTTTATTTTATTAATGGGAATCTGGGATAATAATTTCGTTCCATAGCGACAATCAACAGGATCAACAAAAATAGTCACTTCACTTTTACCTTTTCCCATCGTGTATGTACTGAGTTCTTTGATATTGATCCTCAATTTTTTTAAATCAATCAACGTGCTTTTATCAACATCAGCAAATGATTTAATGACCATTTTATTCCACATGTCGAGAATTTCGCCGTTTCTTACTAAATAATGTCCGTTTTTGGACATCATCAAGGTTTCACCTGTTTTGAGTGTAATAACCATCATGTCGGTGCCGGGTAAAACAGCAGTCCCTTTTATATTTTTAAGAGATTTTTTAACATCGTTAAAATCCAGACTGTAAGCAGATGTCATGGACAAACAATAAACAAAAGTGACTAACAAAATATGACGGATATTAAACATAATTTTATACTTTTAAGGTTTTGAAAAATGAAGTTGCTGAGTAAATGGTAGCAAAATATGATTGTAATTAAACGATTTAGATTATTATTTGTGGGACATTATAAATAGTTAATTATACAGCTCGCAGTTATCTTTAAACCCACAACGAGAACATTGATTAGCAGGACGAGAACAATTGGGTTTTTCACCCGATTTAATCAGACGAGCCCACTCTATTTCTTTAGAGATATCAGAGATGAGTCGGTCTGATGATTTTAAATCAACTTTTAAAAATTCACCTGATTGATTGTATACCAAACCGAATCTTAAATTATCATGGGTTTCTTTCACTGCAACGGCACTGGCTTTTAATTGCTGGATATCACCTTTATGAATGCCTTTCAGACGACTTTTATATTCTAGTAAAACAACCTCATTTCGATGATATTTATAAAGGTAATCTACTTTGGCTGTGATATTGTATTTTGACGAATGAAATGTTTTTTCCGTTGCAAGTAATTGACCGCACTGAATCTGCTGTAATAAATTTAAGTCTTTGCCGTAAACAGCTAAATTTTGCCTTATGTATTTTTTAGCAAGAATGATCGCCGTTATGACGAGCCCAAAGAAAATCAAACTTTCAATAATCATGGGTTATTTCTTGAAATGTTGGTCGATAATAATTTGAATAGTTTATTGATGACTATTTGGCTCAGCAATTTAAAGCCTGGCAGATATTTGCCAATAAAAATCAGTTTTGGAGAAAGCCAATAATACGTTTTCATTGACAGTCTACCTAAAGGGTTATGAATGAGTTTTTCATCTCTGTAACCACGGAAAAAAACCGTGACCGGATGATCAATTCCAAACGCATAACTCGCCAAATAACATCTACTGTCTGATCGTTTGTGCTGTATATAACGCTCAACTTCATGATTAAATGTCCCTTTTTCCATTGATACTTGATTTTTATGGCTTTGTTCAACGCCATGTTGTCGGTAATAAAAACTCATTGGGCAATAACTTACACTTTGTATATCAGAAGCATTAATTTTGATGAGATTTGATGCCCGACTTGGGGAGGTCGGTTTTTTGTAATAATGGTTTTTATTGGATGTGTATTTGCATTTAGGGTAATTAGAACAACCAAAAAATACTCCGTGACGTCCTTTTCTTTGTTTTAAATGACCGCTGCACTCTGGACAGTTCATTTTTTAGCAACTAGCGATTGCTCGTAAAGTTGACGCATTTTAACTGCGATAGATATAACCTTTCTGGAATAATCTTTACCACGTTTCGAGTTTTTAGAATGATACAGAGCAATAGCCTCAACAATGTCACCTTTGGCAACTTTTAATTCATCACTTAATATATCTGCAGCAACTTTAACATTATGATCCGGGTTTAATAATTCTTCAACACTGGATACCCGATGAGCATGCCACTTCCAATTGATCTGCATGACACCAATATCAACATTATATTGTTTTTCTTTTATCAGTTTTTTAACGGCAATCAAGCAAGAATCTAGATCAGGGTAGACCTTCCTTTTAAGCGTTCGATTATTTAAAGTAAAAGGCCAAGGTCTAACACCTTTATCAGTTTTCCACTGACGGCGACTTTCAGTTAAAGCAATCGCATAAAGCACATAGGGATCAACATGAATTCTATCTGCTTCTTTTTTCCAAATAGAATGTTCACTAAAAGCACTTCCAGCTAGTATGTTAGATGATGATAATAAGAACGATAATAATAATATTAAGCGAAACATCTCAGGCAATCTCCTGTTAGAATTTAAAAACAAATCAATTCAATAAAATCATTTTGTTATTTTCGTTAGAATATTGTTCACCGATAGACCATCTGCGTTTTTCAATTTCTGTATAAATATAACTGGGAATATGAAAATCACCGGATTTGTCTTCCCAAGGGGCTATCCAGATTCTCATGTTCTTTGCCGCACTTCTTATGGGAACCGGCTTGGAAAAAGTGGGGACTGCTTGAGGTTTTGAATAAAGATTATTGGTATGGGTTTTTACAGGTGTTTTCTGTGCTGTAATATCCAGCTTTTTTTTTACGATAGCTGTTGTTAATACATTGCCATTCGTTTGATTGTATACGTCTTCAGTATTTTGACAGGGTGTGTTTGCATAACCTTTACAGGCAAAATCTTCTTGTCCAACGGACATCATGCTAGAGCAACCCTGTAATGAGGCAAGACCGCCAATTAATAACCCTTTCATTAAAATATTCATGCTACACCTATTTGTTTAATTTATTTTTGATGTTGTTATTATACAAAGGCAGTTGTAGCAAAACAGATCGTTATTGATGCATTATTTGTTCGTTAGTAAACCAAGTGCAACCGAATCGAGATTGTCTTTAAAATCATTTTCGTTTAAGCACGATGATAATGATTTCCAAAAAGGAATGTTTTTATCGGCAGATAACGAGAAAATAGGGTAGTTAAACTCACAAATTCTTTCTATTTGTTTGGGAGTTAAGTTAACGATGATATCAATAATTAAAGGATCTAATTTAAAAAAAGTTGCGGCATATTTTTTATCAATGGTCGAAACCTTATTAACATAATTGATAATCATCTCGTTAATGACTTTTAAATCATCTTGGATCAACTGCAACTTATCGTCTGAAACCATATTTGGTATTGTGTTGAAAATTGAATCATTTTTATCCATTTATTTTTCCTAGTCTATATTAACGAAAAAACCCCTGAACCATATAATATGGTCAGGGGGCATAACTACATTGGGAGTGGCTAAATTGTTTTAGCAAGCAATTTACAAGCACTCATCTCACTATGACCTTGTTCCACTAAGTCATCAATACGATTACGTTCTACAGGGTTTGTGGTAAAAAACAACTGCATTTCACGAGACATAATCAATCGACCGATACCCGAACCATATTTTGAATGTATGAATACTTCAGAATATTGACCGTCTACTTTATGAACGGATTTCAATAATTCATAACCACCTTCGCTCAAATCAATACGTTTACTGGCCTTTAATGACTCAATGGTTTCTGAGGTTTGACCCAGTAAAAGTTTAGTGCTGGCATTCTCTGCCATCGCCCGACCACGCTCATTTTGATACACATCATTTATGGATTGCGTCAAAATTATTGCACTAGCGTTATATTTTCTAAATTTTCTAAAACTGGCTTCTAAAAAGGAACTCGCTTCCCCTGAAGTTAAAAGTTCCCAAGATTCATCCACAATCAAAATCTGAGGTGTTTTACGGTCTCCTTGGAAGAATTGTCGCTGAATTATTGAAATTAATTGTACTAAAACAACCTTTTGTAGATGCTTTCTATGCTGTAAATTATCTAATTCCAGAACAGTAAACTGCTTTTTAAAATTCGGAACATTGTCGCCTGAAAAGAAATGTCCGTATTCACCACTTGGCGTAAATTCATATAAACGTAGAGCTAACGACTGAATACTATCAACAATCTTGCCTTCTTCATTTCGATGAGCATCAATTTTTTCTGCTAATAATTCAATTGTAGATTCATTTTTATGTTCGTCCCACAATTCCTTCGTGAATTTTCTTAAATGAACCGTTTGCTCATCTGATAATGAGTCTTTACGCTCGATCATTGAAATAAGTAATGCCATTAAAATATCTGACTCTTCAACCCAGGACTCTAAATTGGCAAAAGGATTTAAAGAAATATCGGTTTTGTCATCCATATCGATGTAATCACCGCCAAGTAATTCACACACAGATTTGTAACTTCGACCAGCATCAATGGCAAATATTTTTGCACCCATAGAAACATAACTCATGATCAATGCGTTCATAAAAAATGATTTTCCGGAACCTGATTCTGCTGAAACAATGCTATTGGCATTGACAGGGTTAGAAAATAGATCAAAACCCATGAGCTGACCATTTCGTGAAACCAGAGGCATTGCCATTCCGCCTAATCCTTTCCAGTCACCCGATATTGGCAATAAACTGGTTGCGTGGCGTGTTCCCATTCTTTTAAAACGTTGCAATGCATTATAACTGTTTTTATCACAACCAAACGGCATGCTGTTTAAAAATACAGGCAAATTAATCAATCTGTCTTCTTGTAGTTGAAAACCAAGATCACGATAGTAGGCTATGCAGTTAGAAACATCACGAGTAGCAGATTCTTCATCATCAGAAAACATAACAAATGATAAATAACCCCGAACGACACGATCACCGTCTTCTAAAGCGGCAGATAAGATATCAATTGAGCTTTTTTGTTGTTTGATTTTATTGACAAAACGACTGAGTTGACCACTAGCCTGATAGGTTAGGGCGTTTTTTTCATTTTCAACTTTTGAACGTTCAGCTTCCTGATCACCAAAAAACATGCTCAGTGTCATCACCATTGAATTACGAATTCCACGAGAGCCTGTGAAGGGGTCACCTAAATAACGAACTGTATTGGCAAGACTGATTAAATGAGGCATTCGTTTGACTGATAAGGTACGAACATGACGTTCACCGATTTTCATTTGAACATCGTCAAATTCAATTGCAGTTGAAGCATCGGCAAATTGATTTCTCAACAAATCATCATCTCTATAAAGCATTTGTCTTGATCTCCAACTCGCATCATCACTGCCATTCATAATAACAGACATGATTCTCACATAAGAATCAGGGTCCATTTCAACTGGCTGTAGATTGACGTTGTTAAGAATACTTTGTGTAGATTCTTTGTGTTTAATGATTTGGTTAAACGCTTTGTTATCAATTTTATCGGGAGAGGGGAACTTTACGGTAATGAGAATCTGAATATTTCTTAGTCGTGTGTTATTTTGCTTTTCAATCGATTCATCAATACTTCTTTCAAGAAACTCATAATGAGCTTTCATAAATTGAGACGCAATTCTTTGACTTCCGTTGACGCTCAAACAATCATCATCAAAACACTTACCTCGTAAGTCAGACATATTAAAGAGTCGGTCATAAATATCAGGAGATGAAAATAAGCTGGTCTGTATAAATGTATTCGTAGGCCAGTCTGAATTAAATAAAGAATTCAATTGGCTGTCAATATTATGCCCAATACCTGAAAGTGGCTCACAAATAAAAGCAAAACCAATATAGTTATCATCAAAAACATAAATGTTGTGTTCTTCATCAACCGCAAGTGCAGGAAAAAGATCTGAGGGAGGAACTCGACGGGTGATTGAATCTCTAAATTTAGTATATTCCATGATCTGTTTTCTCTTTAATAGTTGATAATGAACACTATATTATCTTAAAAAAAAGAGAGTCACCGGTTGTTAACATGCATATTTTGGCTCGTTAGCAAAATAATCTTAATCACAATGAATTGTATGATGTCTGTATTGAAAACAACGGGATGGTTTTATTTAAACCTATAGATACACTCATTAAACAAAGGAAAAGAGATGATTCAAGATTATGAAATGCCATGGAGAAAAGTCTATGAATCATATTCAGCCATTGGTTGGTTATTATGTTTTTTCGGCAATCTTTATATCATTAAATATACAACCATGCCTAAAGCACCATTCTTAATAACCTGTGTGGCATCAATCATATTATTTGTCTATCGCTTATATCAAAGTGATGTCATATGGCATCGAAAACTTAATTTGATGTTCAAACCATTAGACTGGATTACTTCTCACCAAATAAAACAGATTATTGAAAAGACAAATAATGAGTATTTGTATTTGGGTACAGGATATAATTGGAATTATACACATACACAGAGAAATTCAGACATCAGAGAAACGCCTGATCACTTATTAGTTCCTCCTGCATGGTATTTTAAGATGCATGGTAGGAAAATAAGAAAAAGCGTCAGGGATGATAGCGAGATGGGTAATCCACTCATTCATGGGATTGAAACAAATTATAAAGATATTATAGTGCCGTTAAAACATACCAATTCACATACCTTGATCGTTGGTACAACAGGCTCAATAAAGACCCGGCTTTATGAGTTGTTAGTGACTCAGGCAATTCATCGAAAGCCCAAAGAATGTATCATAATTATCGACCCCAAGGGTGATATTGATTTAGTTAATAGAATAAAATTAGAATGTAAAAATGCGGGAAGAGAAAACGATTTTCATTATTTTCATCCATCGTTTAGTCGATCCAGTGTACGAATAAATCCGGTTAAAAATTTCAACAGACCTGAAGAAATTGCCAATCGAATTGCATCACTATTACCCTCAGAGTCAGGTAGTGACCCTTTTGTGGAAACATCGTGGAGGGTTGTAGATGCCGGTGTTCAATGCATGTTAATGTTGGGTATTACTCCAACAATTCAGCTAATTGCTCAATCAATAGAAACAGGTCTTGAAGGTTATTTGGTTCGTGTATTAAAGAAATATTTTTCCGATAATATGCCTAACTGGAAAGAAGAGATAGCCAATATAGAAATGGAGAAGCAGAAATCTCAACTGGCATTTGAAACACAAAAATTAATCTCCTTTTATATTCAAAAAATTCAAGATAAATACCCAAACTCCAAAATTAATTCAATTATTAATGTGGTTACACACGATAGGGCGCATTTATCAAAACTAATTACATCACTGATGCCTTTGTTACAAAAACTAGGCAGTGGTGAAGTGGGCTCTTTATTATCACCCAACGCTGAAGACCTTGATGATGACCGGCCGTTACTAGATACCTCAACCATTGTAAAAAATGGTCAAATATTATATCTGGCATTAGATTCTTTGCCCGATGCTTCTGTTGGTTCAGCCATTGGTTCAATATTTCTTGCTGATCTTGCCGCTGTTGCAGGTGATCGCTATAATTTTAATGCAGGGAATCTACCTGTAAACGTCTATGTGGACGAGGCCAACGAGTGCATCAATATTCCGTTTGTACAAATTATGAACAAAGCCAGAGGCGCAAATTTTTCTGTTACTTTTGCACTTCAAACAATTCCTGATCTAATCGACAGATGTGGCAGTAAAGAATTAGCCTATCGTTATCTAGGTAATGCCAATAATTTTATTGCCGGAAGAGTCATGGATGAAATGACACGGGAATATCTGGTCAAACAATTTGGTATGACCTCGAAAAAAACACTCAGTCATTCTATGGCGACACAAGCTAACAATACCACTGATACTGATCTAGACTTTAAGAGTGGCGTCAATCGTATGATATCAAAAGAAGAAGCAGAGTTAATCAATCAGACGATTTTAGGCGAAATACCCAATTTAGAATATATCGGCTCATTTAGTGGTGGAAGAATCGTTAAAGGCCGGATTCCTTTAATCAAAAAAGAAGTAGCATGAATAGAATTTATAGTTATCAAGTAATCATTAATGCCCTGGGAAGTGAATCACGTTTGGCTGATCTCAAGCTCGATCAGTGGATGGAGATACCAGAAATAATTAATAAATTATGCGATTACATGACAGAAACTTTACCGTCAATTAATGAAGCTAAATCATTATTGCACATCTGCATTATTAATGGATTTGGTGAATGGGAAGATAAAACATTAGAGAAAGATAGAGATTATATGATGGCACTGTTTTTAAAAGGGTTGATTAAAGATATTCCAGAAATTATCGAATTGTCTATTTTTTATAAAAATAAAAAAATTGAAATATGGGACCCGATTAGCACGTCGTTAGTTAAGTGGAAAAATAAACATAAAAAGCACATGAATAAAATACAGATTGAATTGCGGGAACGACCCTATGACCAAAGTTTGATTAAATTAGAAGAAGCAGATTATCGATTGTTTGTATTGTCAAAAATAATCACATTCAACGAGGCAGTCAAAATAGAAAAATATATCGATATGATTTTAGATCGTGAGGCTGTATCTAAAAGATCAAAAGATGTTGCACCGGTCATTGAAAATAGTAATAAAGACACCAATGAAACCGGCAATATCTATAAGTTCTCAAGAAGAAAAAGACAAGATAAAAGTAGATTGGAACAAATATTAAAAAAACAATATGGCGAAATGCTAGAAGACTGGCCTGAAATTCCCCGTATTGTTAAAGCATTATCGGAATACATGACAGATCGTTTTCCATCAAATAAATACGCTGGTGAAACGCTATTGTCAGCCTGTATTCGTCAAGGATTTACATCTTGGCAAGGAGCAATTGATGAAGGGCAAGAAAGAAATCAGGCGTTCATACATTATTTGAATGGTTTATTAGAAGATGTACCGGAAATTCTTCAATATAACATTAATGCAAAAGAAAAAACGATAAATTGGGACCCACTGACTGATTCTCTGACCAGGTTTATTAAACAAAATAAAATAAAGTTGAGCGAAATAGAAGTCCAGAATAAAAGTAGCAAACTGAACACAATAGAAAAAAGAGATTTTAGACGTATGGTGATACCTAAAATAATGAATTCAAATGACATTAATGCGGTATTAAAAGCAGGAACAATAACGGACATAGCAGGTTGAGTCATGGCAGAAAAGAAAGCTAAAAAAAGCATGTTAATGATAACGATGATTTTGATATTAGAGGCGATTATCGTTATTGCATTTATTTCACCAGGCTGGATTGAAGAGCAAATAGATAAAGAACATGAAGCAACACAAGCATGGCTGGGTGAAGAAAAAGCAGTAGAAATTAAAACAGGGGCGTTTGTTTTTTACAAAACATATTTCCTCGATACTGATTTTCAAAAAGCAATGTATCAGCTATTTATACCGACCCAAAAACAAAAAGAAAGATCAGTGGGCATGGAGACAACGGGCGATGTGTTTTTTGACTGGCTCAAAGAACGATTTGATGCGATCTGGTTTAGTATTTATCAAACAACTTACCGTGTCTTAATGATATTTAGCTGGCTGCCATTTTTTATCCCAATCATTATTGCAACGGTTATTGATGGATTGATGACGCGAGAATGTAAAAAACGAGAATATGGATACACCAGTGACGTTAGATATAATATGAGTTTTAAATCTATCTATCTAATGATGGTCATATTTTTAATTTACATATTTACTCCAATACAAATTACACCAATGATTGTACCAATGTGCTTGGGTGTTATTGCATTTTCAGTATGGATACTATCATCACATATACAGCAACAGATTTGATATTAATAATAATAAAATGACTTTTGATGAACTAAATAGATATATTCTTTCACTGAAATTAAGTGAAAGAGGTGCGAGCACGGGATTTATTCACCGTATGACAAGTTTAAGTAAGCGAAAAATTGCAGAATTTAATAAGCACGCATCGAGAACCAAATATTCTCAAGACTGGTACCTTAAAGACATGAGGCGCATTTACTGCGGCAAATACTTCAATGATATTTATTATCAGCATAAGCCTGCAAAATTTGACGATAAACAGCATGAGTGTAGATACTTAATAGAAGTCTATGATGTTTTTGATCAAATCATTCAGGATCATGAGTACACAATAGAACGAGCAGAAATGTTGGTAAAATATTTGTACACTGGGATATTGTCACAGAATAAATGTAGAACCTGTAAAAATGATTTCATGACGATGAATCTCTCAATAGAGACAACGTGTCCAACGTGTAAATTATACGAGAGATTCATTTGTGAGAAATGTGATGTCATTTTACCCGTCGATTGTTATACGGTGAGTGGTGTACATTTGTGTCATCAATGTTCTAAAGATAAGCGCAATTTCAAAAACATGAAAGGGCAGGTTAAATTTATTACAGGCTAATATTATTTGGTATTTAATTAAATACTTATATTGACAATAAGCACCTTTTTTGTTAATATTTACTCAATCTCTGACCACATACCCGTTGCTGGAGAGGCTGGGAAAACCATACCAAGTTACCCACATATTTACTAATTATCTTATGTAATATGTGACCATGGTATGAGAAAAAATCAGCCATGATCCAATCTAAAAAGGATCATCGAAATGAACACAGCAAACTGGGAATCTCACTTAGAAAACAAATTATCTCTTTTATCTTCATTAGATTCATTAGTAAATCACCTTAAAAAAGCACCTTCAAAAGCACCTAGTCGTGTTTATCTTGCAGGATTTATTGCTGGTCGTGCTAAAGCTGAAAACAATTCAATTAACTTATCCGGTTTAGTCAGTCAACGTGACCAAGCTTTTTTTGATTACAACGAAGGTATAGAAGACGCACAATCAATTGGTAAAAGTCTGCAGAATGTTATTGCTGATATTCAAACTTCATCTATATGTAATCAATCTATTATGGGCGAACAAATATGATTGTCACTGTAACCAATACAATAAGTATACTAAATTAGGTTTTTAACGAAAGAGTGCGGTGTTTCAGGATCGAGTTACAAACTTAATTTATCACAGAAATTCGGTTTTCAGGGAGTCAAGTTATACTTATTTGTTCTTTCGCATCCCTATTTATCAAATGCATAGACATCAACATCAGGATAATTTCTTGGGTAAGCTCCTGAAATTAACCCTCTGGAAAGGAGTTCTGCAACACTAAATATTTCAGCACCTTCTGATTGCGCTGTTGTGTACTTTTTTTTCATTATTTCCATCCTCTAATGTTACTAAAATACCCAAAGCGTAGAGGAACGCCATGAACTATGTCGTATAATTGTAACCGTCCTGTGCTTGAACCAATTTACAATAGAGAATTCAGGATTACCAGCGACTATTTTTTTTCTTTTGATTTGTAATCATTAATTTGGCATCAATTGAGGTTATATCTTCCAACGCACTGGCAGGAACATTTCTAATCACTACGGGATTTGAATTAAATATTGCTTTTTCAACAAGTTTAGTTTGAATTTTATAGCAGAGACCATTGCATTTACCAAATGTTTTATCGGTACCTGTAATTCCAATATATCCATTATATTTTCCAGCACTAATTTGTAATACTATTTTTTTGCTGGTGTAATATTTATAGAGTTTATCTGAATATGCCAGCTTCTTTTTTTCTCCCTCATTATAGAACACATAAACCTTAATTAACGATTCTTTGATTTTGTCAAAATCACCGATTCTTTCTTTATTTATTCTTATTTTATTTTTTTCGTAATCCCAAAAATATTTGCTCAATGTTTTTAAAATAGGTTTTGCTCTCATATTCCAATCGACTTTCACTTCAACATCGTAAGTGCCGTTACCATTATCCTTAAACTTCGGGTCGCCAACATTGATTTTGGTATTATCAACAATATGCTGCCAAACATTTTCTTTTATATCCAATTTTGCTTTTTTAAAATCACCGGTGCTTTTTTTAGCCAGTGAAAACAGTGTTCCTTTTTTAAAGACCTTGCGTAAAGCACTCTCATTTTTTTCAATTTTTGTTAATACCTCCAGTCTTTGGCTTTGCTTGTTCTGATTGTTTTTCTGGACGGTATTACGTCCTTTTTTAAGTTTCAGTTTTTTTAATTGCTTATTAAGGGATGACAGTTTTTTATAGAGTGCCTTGTTTTTTCTTTCCAGATTCTTAATAACTTTTAGCTTTTGTCTGTTAGATGATATTTGTTTCAGTTGTCGCTTGACTGATTTTTCATCAACAATAGCTTTGATTTTAACCGTCATTTTTAGGTTGCCACGTTTGGTGAGCGAAAGTTTTTCATTAATAACTTTTACTTTCATGATGCCAGCTGAGAATTCACGAATGACATCTGCTGTAATCTGATTGTTTTTAACAACAGTGAGCGATTCAATATAACTACCAACTTTATTGGCTGCCGTTCTTTTGGCTTCATTTAATGCTAGATTACGGGCATCGATTTTCGAATCACCATCACCAAGATAATACACACCTGTTGAAATCACAGTTTTGGCATAAACGGTTCCCGTCATCATAAGAAAGACACATAATGTCAGAATGTTTTTTTTCATAACTTTATCCATTTATTTTTGTTAACACTATTTCTTGTTTAGAAACAATTCTATTTCTTAAGTCTAATTATTTTAAGAAGGCAGAGCAAAACTAACGGCATAATCCTGAGTCAAATAACCTCAAGATATCTATAAAAAGTTGAACGAGATATTTTCAATGTCTGACAGATATTATTAATGCTCAGCGTTTTATCTTGATGCATCTTTTTTGCCAGTACAACCTTTTGGTTAGTTGATTTAATTGATGGTCTTCCTCCTTTATTGCCTATTAATTTTGCTCTAGCTAATCCTGCTTTTGTACGTCCCTGTATTATATTTTTCTCAAATTTTGATAATGATGAAAAAATATTAAATATCAGTTCGGCAGATGTTGTTTCGGTATCTATCCCGTCGTCACAAATCGATTTAAAGCCAACATTTTTTTCTTTTAATGATTCGATGATAGAAACTAACTCAGGCATAGATTTACCTAATTGATCCAATCTCCAAATTAAGAGCGTGTCATTACTTTTCAATGTTTCCATACATGCTATAAAACCAGGTCTTGCAGACTTAACATCTGATACGTTATCAATGAATATATTTTTCTCTCTACATCCGAATTTTTTTAAAGAATCGAATTGCAGATCAAGACTCTGGCTTTCGGTACTAATTTGAATATATCCAAATAATTTACCACTGACTTGAGAACTATAATTAATTTTATTTATAATTTTCAATATGTTTTTTTTGGCTGTGGTTAATGTGGTTTTCACCTCATGCTCCTTTTTAATAAAATAGTCAGTTTCAAAACTAAAGCAATCTATCCATACAAGAAGCTACATGGCTA
>Ga0233443_1002283_pt1 | contig 14831 bp, 14 predicted proteins | sample SI_123_September_2_FD_182784 | JGI IMG/M metagenome (GOLD analysis project Ga0233443, IMG submission 182784) | Seawater microbial communities from Saanich Inlet, British Columbia, Canada - SI_123_September2016_200_MG | ecosystem: Environmental > Aquatic > Marine > Inlet | place: Canada: British... | reverse complement strand
AACCAATCGTATGAATATCTATACAGTTGGGATGGCAACACAGGGTTTGAGTAACTATCTGAAGAAACAATTTACCTCCGAAGAGCAAATAAAAGTTGCTGTTGCACACGACTGCAGGAACAACAGCCGACTCTTTGCTGAGACTACGGCTAAAATCTTTTCTGCCAATGGTTTCAAGGTATATCTGTTCGATGCACTCAGGCCAACCCCTGAGTTATCGTTTGCGATCAGGGAACTGGGCTGCAAAAGTGGTGTGGTTGTAACGGCAAGTCATAATCCTAAAGAGTACAATGGCTTCAAAGCCTACTGGGAAGATGGCAGTCAGTTAATCAATCCTCACGATGTGAATGTGGTGAATGAATCTGCAAAGGTTACTGTTGACGATATACTTTTTGACGGAAACGATGCACTGATAGAACCGCTTGGTGAAGCATTTGACAAAATCTATCTGGATAAGGTGCAGGCATTGTCGCTAAATCCGGAAGCCATTAATAGTCAGAAAGATCTTAAAATCGTATACACTCCGATACATGGAACCGGTGTAGAAATGGTGCCAACAGCCTTAAAAAATCTGGGATTCACTCAGGTTTACAATATTCCCGAGCAGGATGTGGTCAGTGGTGATTTTCCAACCGTAATTTCACCAAATCCCGAAGAGGCCGCTGCACTGGATATGGCTATCAGGAAAGCTGTCGAAGTAGATGCCGATATTGTAATGGCAACTGATCCTGATGCTGACCGTGTAGGAATTGCGGTGAAAAACGACAAGAATGAGTTTATTCTGGTTAATGGAAATCAAACTGCTGTTTTACTCACCTATTATCTGGTTCAGCAGTGGCAGGAAAGGGGAAAACTAAGCGGTAATGAATACATTGTAAAGACCATTGTGTCAACAGATATGATCAATTTAATTGCTGATCATTTCAAAGTGGAAAACTATGAGGTACTCACAGGATTTAAATTCATTGCCGAAGTTATCAGAGAACTTGAAGGTAAGAAAACCTATATTGGTGGCGGTGAGGAAAGCTATGGATTCCTGGCCGGTGATTTTGTAAGGGATAAGGATGCCATTAGTGCATGTGCTCTACTTGCCGAAATAGCTGCATGGGCTAAAGATAGTGGCAAATCAATCTTTGAGCTGCTTCAGGATCTGTATGTGCAATTTGGATTTTTTAAAGAACATTTGATTTCTATTACCAAAAAGGGGAAATCCGGAGCTGAAGAGATACAAAAGATGATGGATGACTTCAGGTCATCACCTCCACAGTCGATCGCTGGTTCTGATGTGGTTTTGATTCATGATTATCAAATGCAGAAGTCATTTGATCAGCTAAGTGACTTACGGTATGATATCAATCTGCCTAAATCGAATGTTATTCAATATATTACGGCAGATGGAACAAAAGTTTCACTACGCCCATCAGGTACTGAACCAAAAATAAAGTTCTATTTCAGTGTACGCAGAAATCTGAATAGCAGGGATGAGTTTTATGAAACAGAAAAGTTCCTGGATGATAAAATTCAAGGTATTATAAAGGAATTGAACATCGCATAGCACAAAGACTATGTCAAATAATAGAACCCTGCAAGCTTGTAAACTGGCAGGGTTTTCCTATTTTTCCCTTCGCAAATTATGCCTTATAAATTGAATTAGCGGTAAAACAAAACAATGAAAATCAGGCGCACTATGATTATTTTATCATCCCTTATTCTGATTTTAGTGGTGGGAGTTTTAATTTTCATCAGGCAGGATAAATTTGGAGAACTCCCTAAAGGTGAGCGGTTAAGTCACATTAAAACCTCGGTAAATTACCAGGACGAGCAATTTCAAAATATAGAACATACTCCGGATCTGACTGAAGGTACAACCATCTTTTCTGTATTAAAGGATGTTATCTTTCCTCCAAACGATCGTCTCAGACCACTCGATCCAATTCCTTCTGTAAAGACTGATATCGAAAACATCGGAACAGACGAGAACATATTGATCTGGTTTGGACATTCATCCTATTATCTTCAACTTGACGGAAAAAAAATACTGGTCGATCCTGTATTCAGCGGAACATCTTCCCCTGTTCCAAACAACATTAAAGCATTTCAGGGTAGTGACCAATATTCAGCTAAAGATTTCTCAGGCATCGACTATCTCTTCATAACACACGATCATTGGGATCATCTTGACTATAAGACTGTGCTGCAACTCAAAGATGAAGTTGAAACAGTAATTTGCGGGCTTGGCGTTGGACAACATTTGGAAAGTTGGGGCTACAATAAAAATAAGATCATTGAAAAAGACTGGAATAAGCAGATTACGCTGGACAAGGGCTTTATTGTAAATACGGTAAGTGCCCGACACTTCTCAGGCAGGGGATTTAAAAGGAATAAATCTCTTTGGTTATCATTTGTATTACAATCGCCAACGATTAAAATCTTTATTGGTGGAGATAGTGGCTATGGAAAGCACTTTGCCGGAATAGGAGATGAATTCGGTCCTTTTGATTTAGCAATTTTAGAAAACGGACAGTATGATGAAAAATGGCGTTATATTCATATGATGCCGGAGGAAGTTTTACAGGCCGCATTGGATCTGAAGGCAAAGCAGCTGTTTCCTGTTCATTCAGGTAAATTCAAACTGGCAAATCATGCATGGGATGAACCACTCAAACGTATTAGCCTTGCTAATGAAGAAATTAAACTCCAATTGATGACTCCAATTATTGGAGAAAAAATAGATCTCAATGACAGTTCACGAACTTTCACACAATGGTGGGAACATGTTAAATAAAACTAATATATCATGCGGGTTAATGCCGACATATTTTGATTAATTTTGAAGACGGATAGCTTGTAAGCCTATGAAACTAAAAGACATTATCCTTGGTTGGAAGAATCTCATTTTCACCAGTCCCGAAATAAAAAAGATGGCTGCTGAGCGCGAAGCAATTTGCGCAAAATGCGAGCATGCCAGTAAAACGATCTACCTTCATTGTAATCTATGCGGCTGCTATATTCCGGCTAAGACAAGAAGTAAGGACTCCAGCTGCCCGGATGGAAGATGGCCATTGGTTTTAGAAAAAAATGAACAGTAAACAGCGAATAGTTGTGGTGGTGCTATTAGGAAGAGAAGTGATTGATTGGAGAGAAAGGTTTGGAAGCAATTGAATCACAATTTGAGCAAAAACGCTTACCTTAGAAATCATAAATTAATCAAAAGGAAAATCTATGAAATCGTTTCGTAAAGAATTGTGGTTCAACACAACACAAAGAAGACAACTATTGAATATTACACCTGAAGTTAATGCCTGCCTGGTGGAGAGTGGAGTTCAGGAAGGTTTCGTTTTGATCAATGCCATGCACATCACTGCAAGTGTTTTTATCAATGATGATGAATCAGGTTTACATCAGGATTATGAAACCTGGTTAGAAAAACTCGCACCTGAAAAACCACACTGCTATTATCATCATAATACTTATGAAGATAATGCTGATGCCCACCTAAAACGTACAATTATGGGTAGAGAGGTAGTGGTTGCCATCACGAGCGGCATGCTCGATTTCGGGCCATGGGAACAAATATTTTATGGTGAGTTTGATGGAAATCGAAAAAAAAGAGTTCTGGTTAAAATCATTGGTGAATAGCAATTTACAGATATTGAACCAGTCATTTTTAGTTGTTCTGAATCATTGATTAAAACAATATCTGCCAGCTCCTGTTTGGGGATTAAACAAAAGCAATAAGCATGAAGAAATTAACATTGATTGTTTTAGCCCTGATGGTAGGAACAATCCTGATGAATGGACAAAACAGTGTTCATACATTTACCGTAAAAGACATTGATGGCAACGATTTTAATCTGGAGTCATTGAAAGGAAAGAAAGTAATGATTGTCAATACAGCGTCGAAATGCGGATTAACACCTCAATACGAAGGACTGGAGAATTTATATAAGGAATTTGGAGGGGAGAAATTTACCATCATTGGCTTTCCTGCCAATAATTTCCTAAGTCAGGAACCGGGTTCCAACGATGAAATCAAAGAGTTTTGTTCAAAAAATTATGGTGTTTCATTTCCTATGATGAGTAAAGTCTCCGTTAAGGGTGACGATCAGCATGAGCTTTATCAGTGGCTCACTTCAAAAAAGAAAAACGGTGTGGATGATAGTAAAGTGAAGTGGAATTTTCAGAAATACCTTATCAATGAAAAAGGTGAGCTTGTGAAAGTGCTGTCTCCATCAACGGAACCGATGGACGATGAAATTACTACCTGGATTAAAGGTTAAGAAATATTAGCTCAAAATAGAAAGAGGCTGTTCAAAAAGCTTAGCTACTCTCTCATTTCGGGGACTTGCCCCGGAATCTCATTGCTATCTGTTTCAATTCATTATCATTTCTGCTGGCTGAAACGAATGGATGAAAGGCTTTTTGGACAAGTTCCTTTTTCATTTAGCATATTTCAATTGTTGCTGCTGTTGTTGAATGCTACCTTTTTTAAGGAGACAGATAAAGTTTTGTGAGCTTAAGGTGCAATAGATAAGTTTGCTCAAGAATGGGATTTAATTCTGAGTATTCCCAAATCATTTCATTCTCAGATTGTAATACGTAACTGAATTTTTGTCTATGCCACTCCGGCCCGTTTTCATAGATGAATATGCTGTCTTCCGTAGAATGCCATTTAAAAAGATCATATTCATCGGGATAGATAACAAACTCCTTCATCAGTTCATCATCCAAAAACTCAAACAAAAGACTCGGGGAATATGTAAAAGAATAGAGAGTATCACCATTACTATCTAATCCGTATTCATGCACATATGCATTATACCACAAACCTATAATATCTATCTCGGTCAATTGATTGTCCTCATCACATAATGCTCCTTCACAACGACTACATGAGAGAGTGATAAACTGACACATTAACAAAACAATCATCCAATAAAAAGCAGCATTTTTTATGTTCATAAGTACGTATTAATCACAGGATTTCACTTCGTTATCGAATGTCCGGTTCATTAGTTTTAGAATTTGAGTTTAATACTAATCAGTTTATCAATATCGCTAAGTAGACGATCATTTTCAACACTTATGCTGATTCCCCTTCCCTCTGCATAAACCCTTGCTGTAGCCAGCTCCTCTTTTATGCCGGAGTCGATATCTGAACTCATTATTGCATCAGTGGCTTTCTGACCAAAAACGAAAGCCACTTTCAAATATGAGTCCCGTGGCAGCAAGTAAATTATCGCCCGTTTTTTATCTTTAATGCGAAAACTCCATCCAAACTTCTTACCGGGAAAGTTCCATTCTTCTTTCGCATCAGGGTAGTGATCAAAGGTCATTTTCCGGATTGACAACCACAGGGAGTGAGTTGAACGCAGGTAATCCTTGAGCATTTCCTCCGTTGGTTCTGATTCTTTATCTAAAAATACACTGCAATCCATGGCCATTAAGTTTTAATAAATAATAATTTGAATCTGCGATTACTTCTCAGGATAATAATTACCTCCCATCTGTTTCTGTATAAAATTTAGTAAGAAAGCTTCTATAGTTTAATATTGATTGAGTTAAAGGATGAATAAACGATTGATCCCAGATCATGCTGGTATTTGAAAGTAACTGATAGCGAAAAGCAAAGTCAATTGTTCCGGTTTCAATCTCAAAGGTATACAAACTATCCTCCGTATAATATAGTGTTAGCAAATCAAACTCATCAGGGAAAAGCGTGAATTTTTTAAACATGGAATCGTTCAATATTTCGTAAAAGCTGTTATCCGGAGAAAATTCAGTAAACATCGTATCTCCCTCATTGTCGACATTAAACTGAGTATGATAACTTCTATACCAAAGTCCTGTGATTGTGGAATCATGTACTTCAAGATTCATTTCTTCATCACAATTGCCGTTGTCGCATTTATTGCAGGATACATGAAAGAACAGGTATAGAACGGTAATGATGCCTGCTAAAAGTTTGGAGACAAAACTCATAATTGCTTAGTTCCTTATTAACTTAATTAACTTAATTATCTTACTATTCTTTTCAAGCGGTACTCGCATAATTTATAGTCCATTGGCTTTACGCTCGATGCTTGAAAACCAGGATCGCTCTGCCCTTATGCCGGATTTTGTCCTCCGTTTTGTTTGCTCTTGATCTCCCGTACCAATTCGAGAATCTCCATAGTAACCGGATTCTCCGATGCATGATTTCTCAACTCTTCTTTCCGCATGCCTAACTTAGTGTCCATCCTGCCAAGAAAGAGGGATACTACAACAAAGAGTATCATAATGGAAGGATAAACCAGCCATTTATTAGAGTCGAGTATCTCCCTTATTGATTCACTCTGAAAGGAATTGAGAAAGACAAAAGCAATCATTACAAAGTTGATATAACCAATGTACATTCTGGCCCTATCTAAATATATTTTCCAGCGAACAACTGACCTCTGATTTACTGGTATTCCAAATATACGGATATTCTTTTTTCTATTCTCCATTACTTATAATTTCAAATGACACCTATAAAATTTCAGTTAAGTTAAACCATTTAATTTTAAAACACACCATAGAAACGGCCATTCAAAAGTGTGTATTCCCTACCTCTTATTGTTACACTATTCCCATCGGTAATCATCCATAACTTCGCAATATCTTCTTCAATGGTATGAACTGAACCCTTGGTTTTGAAAGCAATACGAAGATAGTCTTCTTCAATTTCATCCTGCATTCCACAGAGTATTATCCTCACCGGAATATCGAACTCATGCAATAGTTCAATATCCTTTACCGTTGACTGATTATCAACAATAAGAATCAACTCCTTATAATCATTAGCCATACCGACACCTTTAATAAGCGCTTCAAGATCGTTCTCAGGGCCATCACCACCATTTCCGGAAACCATTACCCTGGCCATAAAGTGTATCATACTATCTAATCCTTTTGAAGGTGTGAAATATATACCTCCGGTATTACCAATTTCCTTTTGTATATCGCTCTTCTGGTCACCGTCGTTAAAAAAAACAAACTGCATATTTTGATCATGCGAATGATTAATTGAATACCAGGTTGCCAGGGCTCCAACATAAGGCAACATACTGCCAGTGACATCACAAATAATTAGTTTGTCTTTCCAATGCCGATTTCGATCGAATACTTTGGATATTACTTTATCCTTTATGCTGTTTCTTCCATCAACGTAAGCCTCTAGAGCATCTTTCCTACCCTTGATAGCAGCGATACCCTCGGTTTCCAGATATCGTTTAAACTCCTTCTCTTTCTTTGCCCATAATGTTGCTTCACGTTTCATTCGCTCTTCCTTCTCTTTCTCCCGTCTTTCAAATTCTTTGGTTCCAATGTATCTGATCTTCGATTTATGGGTAGATATGCCTACCACCATTGGAACATCCATACTTGAATAGTTCTTATGATGCTTGAATTCAATTATATAGGTATCACCTTTGGGTAAAAGGTAATAAGCCTTTCCAAGACCATTGGTTTTAGCAATGAAGACCTTGTTGAAGTTTACTCCCCTTACATACACACTTTCCCAGTCCAGTGGTTCTTCATACAGATCGATAAGTGTCAGCTCAAACATGCGAAAACGCTCTTCAAACTTAGCAGGTTTTCTATGCAATGATGAATAGATGGTATCAGGAAGTTTTTGGGCAATCTCATTCCAGCTATTGATCTTTTCTCTACTAAGGGGGAATTTCTTACTCCAGTCTTCCTGATTTTCATCGTATTGGTACATGGCTTTCATAACGATCCCTGACTTTCCGGGCATTTTAATCCGCCGTGTTCCAAATGTATTTGAAAATGTTGCTTCAAAATCTCCCTGATAAGGTACATTCAGTTTTACAGATCCGTTCTCATCTGTTTTTCCTTGAAATATCCGGCCTGTTCTCAGATCCTTCAGGCTTACCATAACATCCACAAAAGCCTGGTCCTGATTACCTTTCAGGGTTATAACCACATCCGCAGCGTATCGTTCGGGCACATCATCCTGAGCCACATTTGAAAGAAATAAAAGCATGAGTAGTGTGAGTTGGAAAAATTTCATAAGGGTAAGTTTAGCTTTTCTAATACGCAAAACTGCCTGTATAAATTGTATAATTCTCCTGTCGCCAGTAACAAAGCTAACTAAGCTTCATAATTTCGGTACGACTGTTCAATAATTTGAAACTAGTGAACCAACCACCTTTGTATAGCTGAACTGTCAGCAGGAATAATATTTGGTTCAACAGGCTTGAATGATATATCAAGCTGAGTAATAATACCATTGTGAAACTTGTAAAGTAAAGACTGATACGGCTCAAATACCAAGCGAAGGCTGTACAGTTCATTCTTAAATTGAAGGTCAATCGACCGTGAAAAAGATGTATCTGAGTACGACTGACCATATTTAATTGGAAATTTCAAGCTCTTCGACATAGGATTTGCAAAAAACACAGAAAGTGTATCACCATTTACCCTTGCCCAATAAGGAGGAAGATCTTCACCAATTAGTGCAGGCCCTTCAGTACGAAAGACATCAGAAACAGATTCCAATTTGTATAGTTCCGAAAGCACCTCTTCCCAATTAGAATGTTTTATTGTACCCGGTTCTCTTGGCGTCTGCTTTAAGGTTATTTGCAATCCATCTTCTGCAAACTCTTTTAATGTCAGTAAAACTTCTAATGGCAAATATTCAGCATCCACATATAGAGCATTGAATTCGGCCTCGCCTATCTGCAATTTGCCATTGACCATTTTGCCCTTGCATAGAAAATCCCGGTTAAGCCAAACCGGATGATAGGCTGCAAGTTCATCAGGAAAATAAACATAGCGCATTTCATAGTAAGCCCAGGCCCAAATGAACTGTTTTTGCTTAGGCATTTCACCCTTCATCCAGGCATCCTCAGTTGGTAAATATACTGCTACATTGCTGTAGCTTCTACCCGATTTCATAGTTTCTGATACATTTTCGAGGTAACGGTTAAATTCAGGCAAGTCTTCTGCTAGTGTTCCGTCATTCCCCAGATGTACCGTTGCGTAAAAAGAAGTTGTATCCACATATTGGGAATTGTGGGCTTTGCCATGCCAGATTATATGATTAACGCCATTGGCAAAAAGTGCATCAGCTACTAACTTCAGATCAGCGCTTTGCTCCTCCCTGATATGGTTTCGTGGCCATCCGTACAAACAGGTAAACGATTCCGCGCTTACAGTTTGTTTTCCTGATAGAAGAGCCGCCGATGAAGGAATGGCATTAAACTCCGGTTCATAAAGCATTGACTCACCTTCCGGGATATCCAGTTGTGCGTATGCAGATATTAAATCGCACGGTGCACCCGAACATTGGCCGCGGGATAGTAAACCTCTGTTGTTCATTGCACTGTCAAAATTTCTGTAAAAGCGGATTACCTTTTCGGATATCAAGTTGCGATAGTCATAGAGCTGATGAATATACTTCTTGTGATAGATTGAATCCATTAAAGGCTCAATTCTGTATGCATAGCGATTGTAAAATAAATCACCAAAACCTTCAGCCCAAAGCTCTTTACAGTCCACTTCCCAACTATCAATAAAAGCCGATCTGACATTGTTTGTTTCCGGATTTGGAAATGAATCCAGCATTCGTTCAAAGTAAGGAAGATAATTTTCTTTGTTAAGATGATCTACTACATATCCTTTCTTCGGATACTCCCATGATTTGCTGATCATTTGTGACTCACGTTTTCCATACCGCCGGGAAGATTGTTCCACAGGCACATGTGAGTCGCCAAATGGCCATAAGGTGCCCAGCGTTATATCGCAAGCTAAACCAATCGTGTCTGCATACAGGATAGAATACTCTACAAGCTCCTGCCACTCAGGGCCTAACCATGCATAACGTTGCATATAGGCAGTATCCAGGCTCTGGTCCATAGCATTCAGAGGATAAACCCAGGCCAGTTCCACACCACCAAATCCATTCGCCTTGAGCCAATCTAAATTGTACTTCACATCTTCTTTTTGGATCTCTGAAGCGAACCACCAGTATCTTGCATATGGCCTGGAAGTTTGTAATCCTTTGAGTTTATTTTCTTCTTTATGCCTGCTAGTTGTATGGCCAATCTGTCTGCAGGCACCCAATAGGAATACGGCCAGCATCAAAAATAAGATCTTTCGGATTTCAGCGAATCTTGAACTTACTGGTTCTGCCATTGAATTAGTTTTATTTGCGTGCCATGGTTGATCGTTGGTATAAAAAGCTATTCCTCTTTCAAGTTAACCACATAGTTGCTGTATTTGATAATTACCTTTCCAGAGCTCTTTTCATCCTTTTTGGCAACATCATCCAGGGCCTCAAAGTCACCGGTAATTGCAACAGGAATCTTTCCGTTTTTCACTTCAAACTCAACCACAACACTGTCAGGCAAATCAAAGGGATGATCTGCATAAAATATATTAATGGTATATGTACCAGCCTTCTTTGAATAGCTACGCATCTTATGGATTGTCGATTTCAGAGGATCTATCCACATCTCTGCAAGGATCAAATCGCCCTCCATATTGTCCGGAATCACTTTGATCAGCGAAGTAGTAACACCGTTCACTATTTCCTCTTTAATCAGAAGGCAGGTATAACCTTCATTGATAACACTCAGATAATCCATTTCCATCCCTTTCTTTGGCAGGAGCATGAAACCATCTGCCTTTAAATCAAACTGATTGGGTTTGGTATAGGAAATTTTAGCACTGCGTTCTTTTATTTTTATAAATACGACATCAACTTTTATATTTACATCTGCCGAATAATTTTCAACCAGCTCCATCTTAAGTTTCAGAGCTTCGAGAATCTCAGATCCATTGTCCTGAGCACGATTAACCTGAGATAGAAACAAGAAGAGGAAACTTACTAATATTACTTTTTTCATAGGATTTAACCATTAGCTTAAAATGTCTTTCTTTCTAAAATACAGAAATGTAATACCCAGAAAAACAATAATATAACCAAACTGCACAAAGACCGATCGAAGCAATTTCGGAATATTCGGATCGAAAACGAAAAACTGTTGCCATCCGGGCAAATAATTGGTGAAAAGATATGGATTGATTGGTTTCATTACACTAAATCCAATATTGCTTATTATGGACACGCCGATTATTATGGCTACGGACCCGATTATTGGCCCAATTGAGTTATCGGAAAATGCTGATAGCATAAAAGATAAAGAAGCCACCACCGTCAGGCTTAATACTCCAAAGCCAAAAGCAGCAATAAATCGCCATGGCAATTCATCGGCGGAAAAGAAGTTAATCGATCCCTTGAATACCATCAAGTCACCCTTTCCAAAAATAAGAATTCCAATTCCCATTCCCAGTATGGCCATGAAAATCACAAGCATAAGCACATAGGTCCAACCTGCTAGAAACTTGGCAATGAGCAACTTGATTCGGCTAACCGGCCTTACCAATATTAACCGAAAGGTTCCGCTATTGGCCTCTCCTGCAATAAGATCGCCCGTGACCAATGCTACCAGAATTGGTACATGGATCCAGAGTGTATTGAGCACCAGATAAGTAATTAAATATCCGTTGATCAGATTTCCTTCAAAGATAAAATTCTGATCAAGCTGCATCATAAGGAAGTCGAACAAATTCTGACCTTCGAAATAAACACCTGCCTGAATTGCAAAGATGATTAGAAAGATAGCTCCAAAGCCAATATAAGTTCTTCCCTTTCGAAAGATCTTGAATAACTCAATTTTTATGAGGGTATTAAGTGACTTCATTCTCCTGTGATGTTAATAAAATATTCCTCAAGCGAACGCGTTGGTTTAACGGCAAAAACCTGAAAACCGGCATTTACCATCTCTTTGTTAACTTCCGGAATCTGATCCATTTCCATTGTTAAACCAAGTTTATCACCTTCTGTTTCGATAAGGTATGCTGCATAAACTGAGTTTTTAATCCATTCATTAACTTTCAGCACATCGTTTACATGAAACATAACTTTCATTTTACCTTCATTTAAAAGTGCCTGAACATCACCTTCAACTTTACTCCTTCCCTTGTTAATGATTACCATTCTGTTGGAGATCTGTTCAATCTCATTAAGAATGTGACTGGAGATTAAAATAGTTACCTGACGTTCACGATTTATGTATTGAATCAGTTCTCTCATTTCTTTCTGCCCTTGAGGATCCAGACCATTTGCAGGTTCGTCCAGCACAATTAAATCAGGATCATGGAGCAGGGTCTGAGCAATGCCTAAACGTTGTCGCATTCCCTGAGAATAGGTTTTTACCTTGCTACCACCTCTTTCCAGTAATCCTACAAGATCCAGGGTTTCATCAATCTTTCTGTTCAGGTTTTTAAGCTTTGAGATTCTACCCAGAATCTTCAGATTATCACGGGCAGATAAATAGTTGTAAAAATCAGGTTTTTCAACGAGGGCACCTATTCTGCTTAAAGTTTGGTATCGATTATGAGCCAAATCTTTGCCAAAGAGTTTGATCCTCCCTGAACCAGGTTGAATCAGCGAAAGAATCATTCTTATGGAAGTACTTTTTCCTGCACCATTAGGACCAAGAAATCCATATATATCACCCTTGTAAACTTTTAATGAAAGATTGTCTACTGCTTTCAGGTTTTTATAGTGTTTGCTAACACCTTCCAGTTCAATATATTTTTCCCTGTTCATCTTCGACGGTCAACGCTTATTTATTATTCATCAGAATTGTTCTAATGTTAACACAAATATATGTCATAATAATAGCTTAGAAAATATCCTTATGCTATCACAAACTATAATAGGCAATGAACAAAGCTACTGACAGTAGTATACCCCTTCGTTTCAGGCATTTGTGTGAAAGGGCTCAGTAGGTAAGAAACAAAATAATGCCAACAAAAAGGGCTGACAAACTCAGATACAATCCTATCAACTTTAGCCTGTATCTTCTTTGTTTTTGGTCATCAAGTGTTCTCTGACTTAATTCTTTCATGTTCATGATATTCTTATACGAGAACAGGAATTTGCCCAGCGGATAATCATTTTCATGAAGACTCATTTTGATTTGATAGAGAATGACGTAGCAAAACATAAGAGGAATAATGATCGCAAAGAAAGATATCATGTCAGCCGGGTTTAATAGTGTTCATCTACTACCCAAAGATATTCAAAAGTTAGCGTAAAGTTATCAGAAACTATCAATTTAATAAAGACTATTCAGCTGTTTGATATTCTTTGATAGCCTCTGTTACATTGAACACATAATCACCCACTTTTTCACTCAACGAAAACATATCGCTGTAATAAGCTCCAACTTTATGTTTGTATTTCTTTGCCTTCAAGTCATCAATGTGGTTTTGGCGCAATACATCACGTTTCTTATTTATTTTACGCTCAAAACTATAGGCAGGCTTCGAATTCACATCTGAGTAGGATGTGGATAAGTTAAGATTCATTTCCACAATAGCTTCCTTAACAATTTCGATAATTTCTTTCAGAGAATGCTTCTGCTCATCGGTAAATTCTATCTTGCGCTGATAGTTATTATCAACAATTCTTGAAATCTGATAGATTACATCGCCAACACTTTCAAGATCATCAATAATCTTAAGCATTGCTCTTATTTTGCGCGAAGTATCATGGGACATTTCACCCTCCGACACCTTTGTAAGATAAGTGGCTATCTCTACTTCAATATCATCTGTAATTTGCTCATACTTGGCGATTCGCTTTAATAGCTTATCATATTTCTTGTCGGGTTGCTCTAATAATAGAGCTGGAATAAACGCAAACATCTTTTGAATCCTCTGTCCAAAATTTGCAATCTCGTTTTTAGCCTGCATTGTTGATATTTCACTTGTGGAGACAAGACTTGTATCAATAAAGGTTAGCCTGAATTCCTCATCATCCTCTTCATCATCAGGCACCAACTTGGTTGCTGTTTTGGCGATGAGTGAAGCAAAACCAATCAGCAATGCGGTGTTAATAATATTGAATACGGTATGGAACAAGGATAAACCAATTGGATAGATTGACTTTAAATATTCAAAGTCTTCTGAAGACAATTGCGTTGTAAGAATGGAAAGACCATGTTTTTCCATCATAAAGAAGTCGATTCCCCTCAAGAAAGGATAGAAAACAATCAACATCCACAGGACTCCAAATATATTGAATATAAGGTGAGCTCTTGCCGCTCGTTTTGCAGATACATTGGCAACCATTGCTGCAATATTTGCAGTTATGGTTGTTCCTATATTCTCACCCAGCACCATTGCAGCTGCCAATTCGAATGGTAATACACCATTGTAGCATAATACCAGTGTCAACGCCATGGTTGCACTGGAAGATTGAATGATTACGGTAAGTATTGTTCCAACTAATACAAATGCCAGAACAGAAAGATAACCGGAATTGGTAAATGAACTTAGAAAATTCAGAGCTTCAGGATTACTTCTGATATCCGGAACAGACTCTTTTAAAAATTGTAAGCCAATAAATAGAATGGCAAATCCTATCAGGAATTCACCCCAGGTTTTACGAAAACTATTCTTTGAAAAGAAAAGAGGGAAACTAATTCCTATGAGTGGCAGGGACAGAAAACTCAGGCTAACTTTAAATCCCAATAATGCAATCACCCATGCGGTTACAGTTGTTCCAATGTTGGCTCCCATGATAACTCCTACAGCACCAATTAGAGATAATAAGCCTGCATTAACAAAGCTTACGACCATAACTGTTGTTGCCGAAGATGACTGAATGGTTGTTGTGACCAATAATCCTGTCAGGATTCCTTTGAAACGATTGTTGGTCATAGCTGCAAGAACCTGGCGCATCTTGCTTCCCGCTACTTTTTGTAAGGATT
>Ga0233443_1002280_pt1 | contig 14850 bp, 12 predicted proteins | sample SI_123_September_2_FD_182784 | JGI IMG/M metagenome (GOLD analysis project Ga0233443, IMG submission 182784) | Seawater microbial communities from Saanich Inlet, British Columbia, Canada - SI_123_September2016_200_MG | ecosystem: Environmental > Aquatic > Marine > Inlet | place: Canada: British... | reverse complement strand
GCAGAGTTGCCCATAGCGCTTACATTTACCAGTTTTTCCTTGTTATTATTCAATCGTTATTTGTCTCGCGCAGTCTTGCTTCCCCACATACCGTTCTGCAGCGAAACGCGTGTGGCAATTCGATCTCGTATTATCAGACAGGCTAAACATGGATATTGCGACCCTCCTCGGATTGTTTTTTGGCTTGGCGGTTATTGTTGCGGCCATTTTTACAGGCTCGGATATCTGGGTCTTTCTGAATATCCCGGGGTTCCTGATCGTCATCGCCGGGACCATGGCGGCAACCCTCATCCGGTACCCGATGTCCGGCGTTCTTGGCGCTTTCATGCTGGGCATCAAGGCGGCCTTTGCCAGCAGCAAAGACAGCAAACCCCAGGAATTGATCGACCTCTCGATCGATGCCGCGAAAATTGCCCGCAAAAAAGGTTTTCTCGCCCTGAGCGGGGTGCCGATTGCCGATCCGTTTATGGCCCGCGGCATTCGATTGTGCATCGACGGTTACAGCTTTGATGTTATTCAGACCAGCCTGAACAAAGACATGAATAACAGCATCGAACGCCATGAAGAAGGCGAGCGGATTTTCCGCGCCATCGGCGAATCGGCACCGGCCTTTGGCATGATCGGCACCCTTGTCGGCCTCGTGCAAATGCTGGCGGCCCTGGATGACCCAAGTTCAATCGGCCCGGCCATGGCGGTCGCCCTGCTGACGACTTTGTATGGTGCCATTATCGCCAATCTGATTGCCCTGCCCATCGCCGACAAACTGGAGAACAAGATCGAGACCGAACACACTAACAAGTCGCTGATCATTGATACTGTCCTTGGTATTCACAAGGGACAGAATACCAGCGAGCTGGGCGAAATTCTGGATACCTATTTGCCAGACAACGTGCGCGCCCAGGAACTGGAGGACGAGGACGAATAGACCATGGCTGGCAAGAAAAAAAAGGCCGCCGGGGCCCCGACCTGGATGGTGACTTTTGCAGACATGATGGCGCTGTTGCTGTGTCTGTTTGTCCTCTTGCTGTCATTTTCAGAAATGGATGTCGCCAAGTTCAAGATTATGGCTGGCGAAATGGAACAGGCATTTGGCCTCGCCCTGAAATCAAAGTTGACGGGTATGGTCGAATTCAGGGGATCGCCCGAACGCAGGGCGTTCAAGGATGCACGCATGCGGAAACCGGAGGAGTTTGTTCCTCTGGTCGTACCCCCATCCCTTGAACGAGCCGAAGAATACAATGTGACCAATCCTGAATATTCTGTCGAGGAGGCATTGGCAGCTGACCTGAGCGAGTCCCTCAACGATGAGATCAACGAAGGCAGCCTGATGCTTGAGCGCGTGAAGGGAGAGGTTGTCATTCGATTCCCCGGTCACGTCGTCTACCCATCCGGCAGTGACACTATCTTGCCGTCGACACTGGAAATCCTTGACCGTGTGGCCAAGGCTTTGTCGGAAACAAACGGCCAGTTGGTGGTTTCCGGTCACACGGATGATGTCCCGATCTCGACAGGGCGATATCGCTCAAACTGGGACCTGTCATCTGCCCGGGCTGCATCCGTCGTGCATTTTCTGCTGAGAAACAAATTGATCGAACCCGGCCGGATTTCGGCCACTGGTTACGCCGACAGTCGCCCGTTGGTGCCAAATGATTCAGCAGAGAACAGGGCCAAAAACCGACGCGTCGAAATTTCAATACGCGCAAGATAGTTTTTTTGCCGGCCCCCATTCGAAAAACGACCAAACCCGACAATCCGACGTTTCAACAGCGATCCTGTTTGGATATGATTGCGGCACGCCTGAGCTGAATTCAGACAATATTGTCCCCCGGAGATCTGTAAATGAGCCAGAAATTTCGTGCCGCTGTGCTGCGCCAACCCGGCTTGACCCAGCCCTATGCAGACAGCAAGCCCTTGCAGATCGAAGATGTTTCCGTCGAAGCACCGCACGAAGGCGAAGTTCTGGTCCGAATCGCGGCTGCGAGCCTTTGTCGTTCGGATCTTTCCGTCGTAACCGGTGTTCGGGCCTGGCCGTTACCTATCATTCCAGGGCATGAAGCCAGCGGCGTTGTTGAAGAGGTCGGCGTCGGTGTGAAATCCGTCAAACCGGGAGATCATGTCGTCCTGGTGTTTCAGCCGTCTTGCGGGGCGTGCCCGGACTGCGTATCTGGACAAGCCCATCTTTGCGGACCTGGACTACAAGCCAACCGCAGTGGCGGATTGCTGGCCGGAGGCACGCGGTTGCAACAAGGTGAAGTCGATATTCACCATCATATGGGATTGTCGGCCTTTGCAGAACTTGCAGTTGTCTCTGAACATTCTGTCGTGCCGCTGCCAAAAGATTTGCCGCTTGATGTTGCTGCGTTGTTTGGGTGTGCTGTCATGTGCGGGGCCGGAACAGTCCTGAATACAGGCAATGTACGACCGGGTGACACTGTGACGATTGTCGGTGCCGGGGGCGTTGGCAGCAGTGCCATTCTGGGTGCCAGGTTGGCTGGCGCCAAGCAGATCATCGTCGCAGACAAGGATCCGGGCAGACTCGAATTTGCCAAAAAGATCGGTGCAACGGACATTGTCCAGGAGGGTCCAGATCCGGCCCTTGGGTCAATTCTTGAACTCAGTCACGGAGGTACCGACTTTGCTTTCGAGACCGCTGGAACAGTTGGGGCCTTCGAGACGGCCTACGGTTCTGTTCGGCGCGGTGGCACCGTTGTATCCGTCGGCCTGGTGAGCCCCGAGACCCCATTTTCACTGGATGTAGCAAGCCTGGTGACGAGTGCCAAAACGGTTAAAGGTAGCTATGTCGGCAGTTGCAATCCAACGGTTCATATTCCGAAATATGTTGACCTTTACCAATCCGGCCAGTTCCCTGTAGATCAACTGATCAGTCATCATCTGCCGCTGGATGATATCAACACGGCTTTGGACCGGATGGCGAACAATGACGCCGTCCGGCAAATCGTAACTCCTTGAACCAGGAATTTCCGAACATGCTGAAACAGGTTGAAGTTATTGATGGCGGGCAGGCAGTTTCTGTGCACTGGGAGGACGGTAACAGCGCCAGATTTCATGCGATCTGGTTGCGGGATAATGCTATGGACCCTGAAACCCGCGCGCCCGGCAACGGCCAACGCCTGATCACGGTTCTGGATATTCCGGAATACACTTTGTTAAATAGCGCCTGGATTGATGAACAAGGATACCTTGCCTTGCAGTTCGCGCCCGACGATAAATATGTATCGTTTCCGGCGAACTGGCTGGCGCAACATATATACGACACGGATGTTCAACGCTCGACGGGCTGGACCAGTTCACTGTCCGAAAGCTGGGACAGAACGCTTGGCGATGCCTTGCCCATTATTGATTTCGACAAAGCTGCCACAAATAGCACCTCGCTGTGTCATTGGCTTACCGGAATTCGACGCTATGGCATCGCCGTCATGCGCGGCGTCGAGTGCAAGGAGGGTTCTGTTTGCGATGTTGCCGAATTGTTCGGATATGTTCGTGAAACCAATTACGGTCGTCTGTTTGAAGTCCGGTCGGAAATTGATCCGGTCAATCTGGCCTACACAAACCTGGGTTTACAGGCCCATACAGATAATCCATACCGCGACCCGGTACCGACATTACAATTGCTCGCCTGCCTTGAAAATTCGGTTGAAGGCGGTGAAAGCATTATCGTCGACGGCTTTCATGCAGCCAGAATATTACTCAAGGAAGCGCCATCGGACTTTGATTTGCTGGCGCGTTATTGCACACGGTTTGAGTTCGCCGGTGAAGCAAGCGTAAAGCTGCAGTCCAGGCGCCCGATCATTGAACTGGCACCGGACGGTGAACTTGTCGGCGTACGCTTCAACAGTCGTTCCGCTGCGGCACCGTTGGACATCCCCTATGACCAGATGACGGGCTGGTATGGCGCGTATCGCCGCTTCGCGGAAATAATCGAGCGCCCGGAACTGGCAATCACTTTCAAGATGATGCCAGGAGACCTGATCATTTTTGATAACACCCGAACCCTGCATGCCCGGACCGGTTTTTCAGGCACCGGTTCGCGCTGGCTGCAAGGTTGCTACGCAGACAAGGATGCTTTGCTGTCGATGCTGTCCGCCTGGGAAGACCAGAATGCCGAGGCCGCAGAATGACTGGCACATCATTGCGCCCGGGTACGATCGTTGCTTTCATTGCGGACATATTTTCCCGCAGGGGTGCGGATTCGTACCTCGGCGAGGAAGTCACCATGTCGGAACATATGCTGCAAGGTGCCCTCCTTGCTGAACAAGCCGGTGCAAATGACGGACTGATTGCGGCGGCCTTGTTGCACGATATTGGTCACTACACCAATGAGTTCCCCGAGGACGCCCTGGATCGTGGAATCAACAATCATCACGACTCGGCAGGGGCTGCAGTCCTGGAACCCTACTTCCCGCAAACTGTTGTCGACTGTGTCCGTCATCACGTCGCCGCCAAACGGTATCTTTGTGCCACTGACCCGAACTATTTTGATCGATTGTCTGCAGCCTCTGTGCATACACTGAATTTGCAGGGTGGCCCCATGACGACTGATGAAGTTGCATCATTCACCAAAAATCCGGCCCTGGAAGAAATCGTCCAGGTTCGCATATGGGATGATGAAGGCAAGGTCGCAGGCGTTGCGACGCCTCAATTTAGTCACTTCATGCCCATGCTCCAGCGGTTGGTTGATCAGCATTGCGGCACCTGAGGGGGGAATGATGGAACAGCCTGTAACGCCTGATTTTGACTTCTATCCTTGTGAACACAATATCAACCACGTTGAGTTTACCTCACACACATTGACGCTGATCTGGTCGGATGAACGCACAAGCCAATTTTACGCTTGTTGGCTGGCAGATAATGATGCCGGGCCAGCTGTGACGAATGCCCTGACCCGCGAGCGTGAAATCGACTTCGTGGATATGCCAGACGATATTGGCATTCAACGGGCGTCTGTTTCTGGTGACGGAACTTTGAACATTGCCTGGACGGCAAACTGGCCCGAAAGCCGTTTCCTGCCGGGTTGGCTTCGCGCACACGACTATTCCAATAATCCGTTGCCGGATGACGGGCAACGTCAGGTCACGGCATGGAACACAAATGACCTGACCGAGCCACCAACAACAGACGGCACAGAAATCCTGTCCGACGATGATGTGCTGGAATCCTGGCTTGATAGCCTGGCACGATACGGGCTAGCGCGTTTGGCCAACGTGACACCGGACGATGGCATGGTTGCCGATGTGGTGCGCAGAATTGGGCCTATCCGCCCAACCAACTTTGGCTTCACTTATGACGTCAAGACCAAAGCCAATCCTGATTCGAACGCCTATACCGATATGGCTCTGGACAGTCACACGGACCTGGCAACACGGGAGTATCAACCTGGATTACAATTTCTGCACTGCCTGAGGAATTCAACAATTGGCGGGGCCGGCACAATGGTTGACGGCTTCAAGGTGGCTGAGGATATTCGGTCCGATAACCCTGAAGTGTTCGAAATACTCAGCACCTGGAACTGGACATTTACCAACCGTGCCCTGGATACAGACTACCGGTGGATCACACCCTTGATCATCCTTGACCGCGAAGGTCAGCTTTCGGAAATGCGTATGACCGCCTTTTTGCGCGGGCCACTGGCTATGCCGTTCGACAAGACCGAAAAAGCTTATGCTGCCTATCGATATTTGGTTGAAAAGATCAGGGAACCCCAATATCGCTTGCGATTTGACTACAGGCCAGGTGACCTGGTTGCCTATGACAATCGCCGCATCCTGCATGGACGTGAAGCTTTTTCCAGCGGCGAGGGTGAGCGCTGGTTGCAGGGATGTTATTCCGAACGTGATGAGTTACGCTCGCGGTTACGCATCCTCGCGCGCAATCGCAGGGCTGCAAAAATTGGCGCGTAGAGCCAGTCAAGATCGATTCTAGCAGGGAAACAAACCGATGAATTGGGAAGTCTTTATTACATGTGCGGTAACCGGATCAGGTACGTCAGCACATATCAGCGAGCATGTTCCGGTTACACCACAGCAAATTGCAGATGCTGCAATCGATGCCGCAAACGCCGGGGCAGCGATTGCCCACATTCATGTTCGTGACCCGGAAACCGGCTTGCCGTCCCGCGATCCGAAACTCTATGCCGAAGCCGTAGAGATTATTCGGGCATCGGATACGGACGTTATCCTGAACCTGACTGCAGGCATGGGGGGTGATCTAACCCTTGGCGGCCCGGAAGCACCGTTGCCGCTGAACGATGCGGGTACCGATATGGCCGGAGCTGAAGAACGCCTTCTACATGTAACCGAATTGCGGCCGGAAATCTGCACCCTGGATTTTGGCACCATGAATTTCGCGGAGGCCGATTATATCATGGCCAACACACCAGGTACCTTGCGTGCCATGGCAAAGCGGGTTCAGGACCTGGGCGTTCGGGCGGAACTGGAAATATTCGATTCCGGCCATCTTGTTCTTGCCAGGGAACTCATCGCCGAAGGCCTGATCGATGGGCCCATAATGCTGCAATTGTGCATGGGCATTCCCTATGGCGCGCCAAACGATCCGTTGACTTTGATGTCGCTTGTCCATGCCCTTCCAGCCGATAGTATATTTTCAGCCTTTTCAATTGGCCGAGACCAATTGCCTTATGTTGCCATGGCTGCCCTGGCTGGTGGCAACGTCCGGGTGGGCCTGGAAGACAATCTCTATTTGTCACGGGGGGTCAAAGCCACCAATGGCCAACTGGTTGAACGTGCACGCACCATCCTGGAAGCCATGAATGTTAAAATCATGGGACCAGATGATGTGCGCAAAAAACTTGAGCTGACAAAACACGCATGAAACTGACAGGCAAAAAAGCTGCCTGCGTTGGCAGCGGTGTCATCGGTGCTGGCTGGGCTGCACGGTTACTGTGGAACGGAATTGATGTTCACGTTTTTGATCCCAACGAAGAAGCGCAACGTCAACTGGGCGAAGTCATTGGCAATGCAGATCATGCCCTGGCAAAACTGACACTGGCCCCGCGTCCGGTTAAGGGCAAACTCACATTCACCACAGACCTTGCCGAAGCTGTGCGAGATGCTGCCTTCATCCAGGAGAGTGTGCCCGAGCGCCTGGAGTTGAAAAAATCAGTTCTGGTGGACATTGAGACCCATGCAGCAGCGGACGCTCTGATTTGTTCCTCATCATCAGGCCTGTTACCCAGCGAATTGCAGGCGGGTATGAAACACCCGGAACGCTTTATGATCGGCCATCCATTTAATCCGGTTTACCTGCTGCCGCTGGTGGAAATCTGTGGTGGTGATCAAACGGATAAAGCTGATATCCAGCGCGCAGAAGAAGTCTACAAATTCCTTGGCATGCGCCCTTTGGTCGTGCGGAAAGAAATTGACGGCTTTATTGCCGATCGCTTGATGGAAGCCCTTTGGCGCGAGGCCCTTTGGCTGGTCAAAGACGGCGTCGCAACGGTGGAAGAGATCGATGAAGCCGTGCGCCTGGGCGCAGGTTTGCGTTGGGCCCAGATGGGTACCTTCATGACCTACCGCATCGCTGGCGGTGAAGGTGGCATGCGGCACTTTATGGAGCAATTCGGCCCTTCCCTGAAGTGGCCGTGGACAAAATTGATGGACGTCCCGGAACTGGACGATGCCTTGCTCGACAAAATTACCAGTCAATCAGATGATCAGGTCCGGTCCACAGGAGCCGGTCTTGATCTTCGGGGTTTGGAACGCAGGCGGGATGACTGCCTGGTATCGACATTACAAGCCTTGAAAGTGCACGACGTCGGCGCCGGTGTTGAGCTTTCAAGGTTTGAAGCCGCTCTTTACGCCCGTGCTCATCCCGCTGAAAAAGCATCTGCTACTGACACACAGGATCTAAGCCAGCCCCTAAAATTGTATGAAACCATCGTGCAGCCAGACTGGGTTGATTACAACAATCACATGACCGAAAGCCGATATCTTCAGGTCTTTGGTGATGCCTCCGATGGCTTTACCCGCATGATTGGTATTGATTCAGACTATCTGGAGGCAACCGGCAGCTATTTCACGGTGGAGACCCATATCATGCACCTGGCTGAAGTTGCTGGATTGGAGCCTATATACACAACGACCCAATTGCTGGCCGTCGATGAAAAACGCCTCCATGTATTCCACCGAATTCATCATAGTCGGGACGACAGTATTCTGGCCTCTGCTGAACAGATGCTGCTTCATGTGGGCAGGCAATCACGAAAAGCTTCCAGCGCTGATCCAGTCATCCTGGAACGACTGCAGAATGTTATGGATGCACATAAGAAACTGCCCCGACCTGATCACGCCGGACGCGGTATCGGCATAAAGCCCAGATGATTAAGTAATCAGGTTTTCGCCATTTGGCGTTCAGCGAGCAATCGATCCAGCCAATCCGGGTCCATTTCCGGAACCGACGACAACAACAAGTCCGTATATTCATGGTGCGGTGGCGTCAGGACTTCTTCCTTAGGGCCCTGTTCAACAACACGCCCCTGAAGCATCACGACAATTTCGTCCGCTATCGCGCGCACAGTCGCCAGGTCGTGAGTAATAAACAGATAAGACACATTTACTTCATCTTGCAAACGCTGCAACAGCTTGAGAATTTCTTCTGCCACAAGCTGATCCAGCGCCGATGTTACCTCGTCACAGATGATCAAATCAGGTTCGGCGGCCAACGCACGGGCAATACAAATGCGTTGTTTCTGACCGCCTGATAATTCTCCTGGTAACCGGTCGATATAGTCGTCCGGGTTCATCTCGATCATTTCCAGCAACTCACGTATGCGCGCCTCTTTCTTGGTGCCATGCAAATCGAGATAGAAGCTCAGGGGCCTGCCGATGATTTCCCGAATACGTTGCCGCGGGTTCAAGGCCGTATCGGGCATCTGATAAATCATCTGCATGCGTCGCAATTGTTCGCGCCCACGCTGTTCCAAAGCCACGGGCAGCGGTTCGCCCTCATACATTACCCGACCGGATTCCGGCGGCAGCAAGCCTGTTATGGCGCGCGCCAAAGTGCTTTTGCCACTGCCACTTTCGCCCACAACTGCGACGGTTCGACCGCGGGGGATTTGAACGCTGACATCATGCAAAACCTTGACGCCACCGCCATAACTTGCGGTTACATTTTCGACTTTTAACAAAGGTGTCTCGTGCGGAATCAGATCAACATCATCCTTGGCGTAGGTGCGGACGGCCAGCAGGTCGCGAGTATAGGGGTCCTTTGGGTTTTCCAGCATTTCACGAGCAACACCTTCTTCGATCATGTTGCCATGACGGAGAACCATAATACGGTCAGCCATTTGTGCGACAACGGCCAGATCATGGGTGACATAGATCGCCGCTGTATTGAACTCCTTGACCACATCCTTGATCGCCGCCAGAACTTCGATCTGGGTCGTGACATCCAGCGCCGTCGTTGGTTCGTCAAAGATAATCAAATCCGGACGACAAGACATTGCCATCGCTGTCATCGCACGTTGCAACTGACCACCCGAAACCTGGTGGGGATAGCGATTACCAATCGTATCGGGAAAGGGCAATTTAAGGCGGCGAAACAAAATCCTGGCGTCTTCCTCTGCCTCGCCACGCGATTTAACACCGTGCTGTATCGGGGTTTCCGTAAACTGGTCGATCAGACGGTGAGCCGGATTAAATGACGCTGCGGCACTTTGCGCGACATAGGATATCCGCACACCCCGCAAGGACCGCAATTCGTCCTCGCTGGAAGTACGCAAATCGATACCATCAAAAGTAATTTCTCCGCCGGTGATACGACAGCCGGGTCGGGCATAACCCATGGCCGCCAGACCAATGGTTGACTTTCCGGCACCTGATTCACCGATCAAGCCCATGACTTCGCCGCGATGAAGATCAAGATCGATGCCGTGCACGATCTCCTGCCATTGTTCATCTGACTGACCTTCAATGCGAAGGCCACGCATGGAAAGAAGAATGTCACCCTTAGTGCTCATCGCGCAATCCACTCGTTTTATGCAGGAAAAAGTCAACGACAAAATTGACCGCAACGGTCAGCAAGGCAATGGCGCCGGCTGGCAGCAAGGGCGTAATGTCCCCATAAGTTATCAGTGTCGCGTTGTCGCGCACCATACTGCCCCAGTCGGCGGTCGGTGGCTGAATTCCAAGCCCCAGAAAGCTGAGCGCACTGATGAACAAAAACACGAAACAAAAGCGCAAGCCAAATTCGGCGACCAGGGGTGGCATGGCATTGGGTAAAACCTCACGCCAGATAATCCACCACAGGCCTTCGCCACGCAGCTTCGCCGCTTCCACATAATCCATCACAACAATATTCATGGCGACCGCCCGGGAGAGGCGAAAGACCCGTGTGGAATCGAGCAAGGCAATGACGACGATCAGAACCGGAATGGACGTGCCGGTGATGGTCAGGATCAACAAGGCGAAGATCAACGTCGGGATCGCCATCATGACATCAACAAGGCGGCCCAGGAGTTGATCCATCCAGCCGCCAAGCGTCGCCGCAATAAAGCCCGCAACACCACCAACCAGGAAGGCCAGCATAGTTGTCAGAAAGGCGATGCCAATTGTGTTGCGTCCACCAAAAATCAGGCGGGTAAACATGTCCCGACCCAGATTATCTGTGCCAAACAAATAACCATCACCCCAGGGCTCGAACGCTTCAGCAACAATTTGCGATTCGCCATAGGGCGTCAGCACAGGCGCAAACACGGCCAGAACGATATAGACAAATATGACGACGAAGCCAAAACGAGCACTCCAGGGAGCCTCGACGAAAAGTTTCAATATGCTTTTCATGACTGCCTCATTTCGGATGCAGCAGCCGCGGGTTGGTCAAGATGGCCAACATATCAGCAAGCAAATTAAGTAAAACAAAGGCACCGGCAAAAAACATGCTCGTCGATTGCACAACCGGGATGTCCCGTTTGGAGACACTGTCGACCAGCAGTTGGCCCATGCCCGGATAAACGAAAACGACCTCAACAACCACAACGCCTACCACAAGATATGCAAGATTGATAACGATGACGTTGATGATAGGGGCCAGGGCATTGGGTAATGCATGACGCACAATAATACGTGTCCGGCTCAAGCCCTTGAGATTGGCCATTTCAATATAGGGGCTGGCCAGCAAGTTGATAATCGCCGCCCGGGTCATGCGCATCATGTGCGCAACAACAACCAGGGTGAGGGTCAAAGCTGGCAGAATGCAGCGGTATACACGATCCCAGAACGGCATCTCTTCACCGACATTCGAAATGCTTGGGAACCAGCCAGCGTTCACAGAAAGAAACAAAATTAAAATATAAGCGACGAAGAACTCCGGAAAGGAGATCGATGTCAAAGTGGAAATATTCACAATGCGGTCAAAGGGGCTGTTGCGGTACAAGGCCGCCATAACGCCCAGCACAAGAGCCAAAGGCACGGAAATAACAGCGGCAATCGCCGCCAGGAACAGGGTATTGTATAACCGCCACCCGATGAGTTCGGAAATTTCCCGGCCATTCGCCAGGGAGCGACCGAGGTCGCCCTGAACGATATCGCCCAGCCATTCGAGGTAACGGGTATGAGGCGGGAGGTCGAGACCAAGCTCGCGCCTGAATGCAGCCACCGTTTCCGGTGTTGCGGCCTGTCCCAGTATCGCCTGGGTCAAATCGCCCGGCAGCAGCTCAACACCAAGAAAGATGATGAGTGACACGACAAGCAGGGTAAGGAGGCCCAGCGCCAGACGCTGGGCCACCATTTTTACCAATTGTGGCATTTTGAGCGAACCTGCCCTTCAGCCAATCCTAGCCGAACCACCAGCGTTCAATGGCCTTGAAGCCGTCCATTGCCCAGTTGGCAGCAACCGGTCCATGTTCCACCTTGTCGCTGGTGGCCATGACGTAGTTGGCAAACATCGGAATCAGGACACCGCCGTCATCGCTGACGATTTGCTGCATTTCCGCATACATGGCGTTGCGCTTGCCGGTATCAAGTTCGGCACGGGCTTTCAGCAACAAGTCGTTGAAATGGTCATGCTTCCAGAAGCTGTCATTCCACGCGGCGTCAGCAGCATAAGCCGTGGAGAACATCCAGTCCGCTGTGGGACGACCGCCCCAGTAAACGGCACAGAACGGCTTTTGCATCCAGACCTTTGACCAGTAGCCATCATTAGGCTCGCGGATCACGTTGATATCAATACCGGCAGGTCTTGCGTGTTCCTTGAACAGGATTGCCGCATCAACAGAACCGGCAAAGGCCGAATCAGCCGCAGACAGATCAATTTTCAGGCTGGAAAGTCCGGCTTGCTTCAAATGGTACTTTGCCTTGTCAATATCATAGGACTTCTGAGGCAAGGCGCTGGCATGCTGCGGGCTGGAAGAAGAAATCGGGTGATCGTTGCCGATTGCACCGTGGCCCTTCAAAACCGTCTTCATAATCGCTTCGCGATCAATGGCATACTTCAGCGCCTGACGCACATGCACATTGTCAAAAGGTGGCGTGTCGCAACGCATGGTGAAGGTGTAATGCTGGTTGCCACTGGCTTCCAGCAACTTCAGGCCCTTGCGACGCTTGAGAAGGTGTGCCGTTTTCAGATCGACCTTGTCCATGGCATCTATTTCGCCAGTGGTCAGGGCATTTGTGCGCGCCGTTGCATCCGCAATGGTGATCACTTCGGCGCTGTCGAAATGACCAAAACCCTTTTTGAAGTAGTTCGGATTGTGCTTCATTGTGGTGCGGACACCGGCTTCGTACTTTTGCAGCATCATGGCACCGGTACCGACACCGGATTTCCAGTCTACGCCACTGCCCGATTTTGGCATGATTGGAATATGATAATCACTGATGATGTAAGGGAAATCAGCATTGCCGTCTTCCAGGGTAATGACCACTGCATTCGGTCCATCGGCTTTCATTTCGACAATGGGTTGAAGCAACTTCTTGGCTGCTGATTTGCTGTCTTTGCCCCTGTGGTGATTAATCGAGGCGATCACATCGGCAGAATCCATAGTCTTGCCGTTGTGAAACTTGACGCCTTTGCGCAGCTTGAAAGACCACACACGACCATCTGGCGATGCGTGAAAGCTTTCCGCCAGTTCAGGCACCAAATTGCCATTTTGATCAACTTCCGTCAGACCGTTGCGCAACGTGGCACCAACAACCTGCATGTAAAGGTTTTCAAATGTAGCCGGATCAAGTGAGTCCGTTGTTGAACCGTGACCCAGTCCCAGGCGGAAATGACCACCTCTTTTTGGAGTCGCAGCCATAACTGATGTTGGTGAAATTGCAGCTGCTGCCCCCAACGCCGACGCACCGACCAAAAAGCCACGGCGAGACGCCGATGACATAAGGATACTATCCTGTTTTTTTCCTGAATCCATTTTGTCCTCCCAGACGATATTTTTATATCAACATCCTTTCAGGGGGATGCCATATACCTGTGTATTCCTGCGGCAATATTTGCTTTATTTCCCCCGCATGTACTCACAGTGTTTCTTCTTGTCTGTGAAGTCTAACAGGAAAGGCAGTGCAGAGTCCAAACCAGACCAGATTGAATAAAAATTAACGTTGGGCAACTTTCCAGTTTTCACTTTGATAAACAGGCGCCTGGCTTGCCTCAGGGCCCGTATGGCCAAGAATCATGTCTGCCGCCTTTTCAGCCATCATGATCGTCGGCGCATTCAGATTCCCACTGACAATGTCTGGCATGATGGAAGCATCCACAATCCGCAAGGCCTCCAGCCCATGGACACGGGTCTCTGCGTCAACAACGGACATATCATCAACACCCATCTTGCAGGTACATGAAGGGTGGTATGCGCTGTCCGATTTCTGACGCACAAAGGCATCAATCTCGTCATCGGACTGAATATCCTTGCCCGGCGCCATTTCTGCACCGCGATAAGCATTAAAAGCTGGTTGTTCAAAAATTTCGCGCGACAATTTCACGGCATCCCGCATCTCTCGGACATCATTTTCAGTTGTCAGGTAGTTGGGCTGGATGATGGGATGCTGGCGGGAGTCAGAAGATTGCAAGCGCAACTCGCCCACGCTGGTCGGTCGCATGGGGCCTACATGAGCCTGAAAAGCGTGGCGGTCGGGCATGATGCGGCCATGATCCCAGACGACAGATGGCAAGAAATGATATTGCAGATTTGGATGTTCAATACCAGGTTTGCTGCGAATAAACCCACCCGCTTCCAGGTGCGCCGACGCCCCCATGCCCGTATGAAACAGGAACCATTCGGCCCCAATCAAGACCTGGTTCCAGGGCCTGGTGCTGGCATAAAGCGTAATCGGTTTAGTGCACTCATACTGCACATAAAGTTCAAGATGGTCCTGCAGGTTCTGGCCAACACCCGGCAAATCAGCCACAACCGGAATTTCGTGCTCCTGCAAATGGCTCGCCGGGCCAACGCCAGACAGCATCATCAGCTGGGGAGAATTTATGGCACCACTACTGACAATGACCTCGCGGTCCGCGCGAACCAGGTGGGGAATACCGCGCTGTGAGTATTCCACACCAACGGCACGCTTGCCTTCAAACACAATCCTGTTCGCCAACGCCCTGGTTTGTACGGTCAGATTGGGCCGCTGCAACGCCGGTTTGAGATAGGCCGTTGCCGCCGACCAGCGCCGCCCCTTATGGATCGTCATATCCATCCAGCCCAGACCCTCTTGCTGGTAGCCGTTCATGTCTTCCGTAAACGGGTATCCGGCTTCCTGCCCGGCATTTATAAAGGCATTGAACAAGGGGTTCGGCGTCATCTGGCGGCTGACATTCAACGGCCCATCACCACCGCGATAATCATTGGCACCATTTTGCCATGTCTCAGCTTTGCGA
>Ga0233443_1002271_pt1 | contig 14878 bp, 13 predicted proteins | sample SI_123_September_2_FD_182784 | JGI IMG/M metagenome (GOLD analysis project Ga0233443, IMG submission 182784) | Seawater microbial communities from Saanich Inlet, British Columbia, Canada - SI_123_September2016_200_MG | ecosystem: Environmental > Aquatic > Marine > Inlet | place: Canada: British... | reverse complement strand
CAATAGTCCAGAGGTTGTCACCGCTTCTGACTGTATAGTAATGATAAGCTGAGCCGTCTGCATTACTTTTAGTGCTCGATACCGTGGATTTAACCTTAACCTTTTTCCCAATCCTTGCCTGCTTTTCAGCGAAGCTGAGTTTACTAACAGTATCGTAATATTCTTTCTTGTTTGCGGGCACATAGATTGTAATCCTCTGGCCCACTTTAATCAGATTGCGATAAATATTGTTCCAATGCCGCACCTCACTTACCCCTACTCCATACCAACTGGCGATATAGCCCAGATTATCACCGGTTTTTACCTTATAAATTAGTTTTGAACTATTCTTAGGCGGTGCTCCATAATATGCGTGAGTTGTAGGTGATTTTAATTTTTTATCCGGATTAAAATAAATCTCATCATGATATGCAAAAATGGAGTCCTGCATCGCGATAAAATCTCCGCTAAGGTCTGCCGGTACTTTCAATGCGTATTTTTTCGTTCTTGCCGGAATAATGTCGGTTTTATACTGAGGATTCATATCACGCAGCATTTGCACTGGCACCTGCAATACCTCAGCAACCTGCTTTAAGTGCAATTCTTCGCTGATCATAATTGTATCAACGGCCAGATTCAGCTCAATTGGTTTTGGGATAAGATTATGTTCATTGTAATAATTCATTGTATAGGTAGCTGCAATAAACGCAGGAACATAACCTCTTGTTTCCCGCGGAAGCCGATAGTAAATATCCCAGAAATTGGTTTTTCCACCTGTCCTTCTAATAGCTTTTCTCACATTTCCAGGCCCACAATTATAAGCAGCTATGGCAAGTGTCCAATCACCGAACATTTCATGCAGGTCTTTCAGAAATGCAGCAGCAGCATAACTCGCCTTAATAGGATCGCGGCGTTCATCAACATAAGAGTTAATTTCCAATTTATACATTTTACCGGTAGAATACATAAATTGCCATAAACCTGTGGCTCCAACCCGCGATACAGCCCTTGGATTCAGTGCAGACTCAATTACAGGCAGGTATTTTAACTCTATTGGCAGTCCTTCATCAATCAGAATCTGCTCAAAAAGCGGAAAGTAATAGTCTGCCAGACCCAGCATGACTTCTACCCTATCCCGTTCTTTATGCGTATATACTTTCATAAAAGCTTTTACACGGTCGTTGTATGCCAGATCGATCATGGAATTAAGTTCAGCCAACCTGGCTATCACAACTGAATCCGGGAATTCCGGGATAAGCATTGAATCAATTCCTGAAAGAACAACAGAATCGCAATGAACAGCAGCCAGCGATTGTTTAACATACCATAAACTGCTAAGACTGTCAAGATTGGAATCAAAGGAGGAAAACGTATCAATCTCATCGTAAATATCCTGAGAAACTACTATTGAATCAATTTTCTCCTGAGCATTTGAATAAGTGCTGACACCAATTAGAAATAATAGGATTATATAAATATTTTTGCCTAAAGTCATGTAGAATTAAAAGTTTAATGCGAGCTTAACTCCAAGCTCAGGTCCAAAAGCATTTTGCTTATAAGTAGGTTTCAAATTAAGTGAAATTTCCGGAGATATATCGTACTCATAGAAGTGTGCATCAACATTTGCATCAATTACGTTCAATCCCCATACCAGCACAAGTCCAATAACGCTTATGTCCCTCCATCGCCGATACTCGTTAATATAGTTTACAATCTGATCCTGCTGCATAAGTCCTTCAAATTCATCATTTGGAAATTCAAGATAGGCAGTTTTAAATCGATTGTACTGGCCAGCATTGAAATTGATGGCATAGGCTAATCCTGCAAAAGCGGCATAGATCACCGGTATTTTAACATACTTCTTATTGTAAACCTGTCCCAGCCCGGGTACCAGCGCCGAATAGATGGTTGCCTTCCTGGCAGAATGTACAACTCCCGGTAAATCGATTGTATCGATAGTGTCCTTCTCATTTTTCATGATGGAATCTTCCTGTGCACAGGTTGAATTGTATGACAGGATGATAAAAAATATTATCAAAAGGAAAAATGAGAGAAACCGATTATTCCGGTAATGTAAATTCACTATGAGTTCAATTTATCTAAGACTGCAATTATGCGCTCCAGATCGTCGTCGGACTGGAATGGTATAACGATCTTACCTTTCCCTTTGTTGTCCCGTTTAAATTCAACTCTGGTACTGAAAAAATCAGTCAGATGTTTCTCAAGTGCAATATATGACTCCGGAAGATTTGCCTTTGAACTCTTAGTTCTGACTTTGCCCGGATTTACAATCTTTCTTACGGCCTCTTCTGTTTGACGAACAGAAAATTCCTGTTCAATGATATCCAGACAGAGCTTAATTTGAATATCAGTATCTTCGACCGAAACCAAAGCTCTGGCATGTCCCATTGAAATCTTTCTGTTTCGGATTCCTTTCTGTATCTCAACCGGTAGTTTTAGTAATCGCATATAATTGGTAACCGTTGATCGTTTTTTACCAACTCGTTCACTAAGGTTTTCCTGAGTAAGTTTACACTCTTCAATCAACCTTTTGTAGCTCAATGCAATTTCAATCGGATCAAGTTCCTCTCTCTGAATATTCTCGACCAAAGCCATTTCCAACATGGTTTGATCATTCGCCTTCCGAATATAGGCCGGAATATGAGTCAGTCCAGCCAGTTTTGCAGCACGGGATCTTCTTTCACCTGAGATTAACTGATAGCTTCCATTCTCCGTTTCACGAATCGTAATTGGCTGAATTACACCCAGCTCCTTAATCGAAGCGGCCAATTCAATTAGTGCCTCTTCATCGAAATGTGTTCTGGGTTGAAAAGGATTAACTTCTATTTTGTCAATCGCAATATCATTAATGAATTCATTCTGATAGGATCTTGGTTCTACATCCTCGATCAATGCACCCAATCCTCTGCCCAGAGCACTCTTCTTAGCTACAACCATATTCTGATTATTCTATAATTTTCTGATTATTATCTATTCTGGTCATGTTGTTTTTCTGCAACAATTCCTTCGCCATGTTAAGGTAGTTTTTCGCACCGGTAGATGCTGCATCGTACATAACAACTGGTTTACCGAAACTTGGTGCTTCACCCAGGGTAACATTTCGTTGAATGACTGTATCAAAAACCATTTGTTGAAAATGTTTTTTTACTTCATCAACCACCTGATTTGAAAGTCTTAATCGGGAATCATACATGGTTAAAAGAAATCCTTCAATGGCAAGTTCAGGATTTAAGCGGTTTTGAATTATTTTAACTGTATTCAACAATTTACCCAATCCTTCCAAAGCAAAATACTCGCATTGAACGGGTATTATTATTGAATCGGCCGCTGTAAGCGAATTTACTGTTATAAGACCCAGGGACGGTGAGCAGTCGATCAAAGTAAAATCATAATCCTGTTTGATCTCTTCAATCACCTTCTTCATTACCTTTTCCCTGTTAGGCAATGAAAGCATTTCAATTTCAGCTCCTACAAGATCGATGTTTGATGGAATCAAATCCAGATTTTCCACATCGCTGTGAAGCACCACATTCTTTGCATCGGCACCATCGACAAGACACTCATAAATACTTGTTTTTACATTCCTAACATCAAAACCAACTCCCGAGGTTGCATTTCCCTGGGGATCTGCATCAATTACAAGCACCTTCTTCTCCAGAACAGCCAGACTTGCCGCCAGATTGATTGCGGTGGTTGTTTTACCAACTCCTCCCTTCTGGTTGGTTATTGCGATTACTTTGGACATGTTTATGATTTTAATTTCAAACGTAAAGTTTTATAAGTGATGCAAATTTACAATTTTATTGCACACTGGCACCAATTCAATTCCACTCCGGAAATATCAATATTTCTATCTGTTTATCATCAACTTAGGAGCAAATATTACTATGAATGTTAATAAGTTTTTCGCACAGCACTGAGACATGTTCCACGGTGATTGATCTCTGCATTGTTATTAAATATTGATAATGAAGCTTATCTTTGACTCACTTCAAATCGTCATATGAATATCAGAAAGGAATATGCAATCATTGTAAATCCCAATGCCGGGAATCAAAAAGGTCAGAAAGACTGGCCTCAAATTCGATCGATCCTGCAAAAACATTCATTCGACTTTATTCATCGTTTCACGAGCCTGCAAGGCGAAGCAAAGGACATTTGTCAGGAACTAATTCAGAAAGGCTATCGTAAATTCATAGCAATTGGCGGTGACGGTACTATGAATGAGGTGATCAATGGTATCTTTGCACAACATGAGGTATCAGGGGATGAATTTACTGTTGGAATTATACCTGTCGGAACAGGAAATGACTGGTGCAGGACATTTGATATTCCCAACGATTATGAAGGCGCGATAAAAATCATTAAAGAAGGCCGGGCCATTGACCAGGATGTTGGAAGTATAAGTCAGGACAATACAGAGACAAGATTTTTTGCGAATGTTGCCGGAGGTGGCTTCGATGCCTACATAGCCAAGAAGGTTAATACGGTTAAGGAAAAAGGAAACGGTTCATCATGGATTTACCTTTATATCCTGCTTACCAGCTTGTTTAAATATAAGTCTACAAGCATTGAATTCGATATTGATGGAAAGCTCATTAAACACCAGGTACTTAGCTTCAGTGTTGGTATTGGTAAATTCAATGGTGGTGGAATGAAACAACTTCCCAATGCTGTTCCTAACGATGGTCTCTTCGATGTTACTATCATCAGGAAAATGTCAAAACTGGAAGCCATAAAAAACATCAAAAAACTTTACGATGGTTCGTTAATCTATCTGGATAAAGTTGAAATGTTCGAAGGTAAAACGATTCATATAAAGGCAAGTCCGAAAGTTGACATTGAGATTGACGGCGAAAGCGCAGGATATTCACCGGCAACACTTAAAATCCTGCCAAGAAGTTTATTGGTTTACAGTGGAATTCCCAAATGAGTACAACCAAAAACATACGGCCATCAGGAGCTTCCACGCTAATCAGAATTTTCATTTTAGTGGTGCTCCTGCTTTGCTTGAGTGTTCTTGATTTGTTTTTTGGATCGGTGAGCATACCCCTTATTGATATTATTAAGATTTTGTCGGGTGGAGAAACTGATTCACCACAAATGGTAAGTATAGTGACTGAATTCCGACTTCCGAAACTGGCTACAGCAATACTTGCCGGTTCTGCCCTTTCGGTGAGCGGATTACAGATGCAAACAATTTTCCGAAATCCTTTGGCTGGTCCTTATGTTTTGGGCATTAGTGCAGGCGCAAGCCTGGGTGTTGCACTTGTTATTCTGAGTCTTTCATCTGTTGTCGCTTTCAATTATGTTGACATACTTGGAAACTGGACGCTGGTTCTTGTTGCCTGGATCGGAGCAGGAATTGTTCTTCTCTTGATTTTTATGGTATCGCTTCGGGTAAAGGATATAATGACAATTCTGATACTTGGAATTCTTTTGGGAAGCGCCACATCATCTATTGTAAGTATTCTGCAATACTTCAGTGATGAATCAATGCTCAAAACCTATGTAATCTGGACTATGGGCAGCTTAGGAGGAGTAACCAGGACACAACTAAGCGTGCTGGCTCCTGCAATTGGCATAGGTATTATTATGGTTCTGGCTTCTGGAAAAATGCTGAATGCATTATTGCTTGGAGAGAACTATGCCAAAAGTCTCGGGATGAATATCAGAAATGCCCGGCTGCTCGTGTTTCTCAGCACAAGTATTTTAGCCGGTAGTATCACAGCATTTTGCGGGCCGATCGGTTTCATTGGAATTGCCGTTCCACATATTAGCAAAATGATATTCAAAACTGCCGATCATCGTATTCTCATATGGGGATGCATACTTGTGGGTAGCATCATAATGATTTTCAGTGATATTATTTCACAACTTCCGGGTTATCAAACTGTATTGCCTATTAACTCAGTTACTGCCTTAATTGGTATTCCTATTGTTTTATACCTGATCATTAAAAATCAACGAATCTCGTTCTGGGCATAATGAGTATCGAAAAAAACATATCACTAGAGAGCTTAAGCATTGGATACGGATCCGGGAGTAAAAGAAAGTCAATCCTTTCTAACCTGAACCTATTCATCAGAAAAGGTGAACTGCTTGCCCTGGTGGGATCGAATGGATCAGGAAAGAGTACCTTGCTTCGTACCATTTCGGGATTACAAGCGGTTCTTTCTGGAGAAGTAATTATTGAAGGAAAAAGGATTGATGCCTGGAGCAGAAAGGAGTTTGCCAAAATAGTAGCTTTTGTTTCTACGGAATGGATTCATATATCCAATTTAAAAGTAAGAGATCTGATTGCTTTAGGCCGATACCCGCACACAAGCTGGTTTGGTAATTTAAAAACTGAGGATCATAAATATGTAAACGAAGCACTTGAAATGGTTGGAATGAGCCATAAGGCAGAGGATTATTTTAATGAGCTAAGCGATGGAGAGCGGCAGCGGATTATGATTGCCAGAACCCTTGCACAGGATACGCCAATAATAGTAATGGACGAACCGACTGCATTTTTAGATCTGCCAAACAAATACGAAATTGCACATTTACTGTTCCGATTGAGCAGAGAAAAGGGAAAAACCATTCTTTTTTCAATTCATGATCTGAATATTGCCATGAAAGAGGCAGACAGGATCTGGCTCATAAATGACCGACAGCTAATTGAAGGTGCACCTGAAGATTTGATTCTCAACCGTGAGTTAATCAAAGCATTCGCGGTAAATAATCTTGAGTTTGATATTAGCTCCGGCGAGTTCTTTGTACCAAGAAAAAAAGGAATTTCAATTGCATTATTAGGATCGGGTGAAAGATTCGATTGGACAAAAAAAGCACTTGAACGACTCGAATTTGATGTTGATTGTAACAAATCAGGAGAAACTACCGTCTTGGTTGATGATTTAAATAAACAATGGATTGCGACAATCAATAACAATTCAGTTACATGCAATTCTATTTATGAACTTTCGTTAACTTTAAAACAATTTTAAACCAGTAATTATGGATTCTACCGTAAAAAAAGCCGCTTCCTACATCCTTATTACGATTGTTGTCCTGGCAACACTCATCTCAATCTTGTCTGTCTGGGAGATTATTGATCTTGAAGATGTGATGTGGAAGATTATGAAAACTTTGTTTATTGTTTTCGTTGCAGCCGTGGTTGTACTTTTCGTTTTCGCTGTTTTGGTGAAAGACAACAGCCAGGATGACTTTAAGTAAGTTCCTGCCTTAGCTGGAGCTGCTTTATTCACACACATAAGAAAATCTTGTTTATTCATTTTCAACACATTGCGAATAAATCAGCTTACTCTTTCTATGGTTTTTACTCAAAAGATAATACAACACCATAAAAAGGAACTTTTTTCGTTTGCATGTTGAACAAATATTTATCTTTGCGCCATGTTTCAAAAAATCAACACAATAGCTGTTGCAAGCTTGTTATTTGCAATCATTTTCAGCTCATGCAGTGATTATCAGAAAGTACTCAAAAGTTCTGATTATGAGTTGAAGTATGAAAAAGCTAAAGAGTATTATGACAAGGAAGATTACATCCGGGCCATAAACCTGTTCGAAGAGTTGATTTCAATTTATAAAGGAACATCAAAAGCTGAAGAGCTTTATTACTATTATGCCAACTGTCATTATAAGGAATACGATTACATTATGGCAGGGCACTATTTCAGAAGTTTTGCCAAAACATTTCCTTTTTCAAAGAACGCTGAGGAAGCAGAATATCTAAGCGCCTTCTGTTACTATAAAGATTCTCCACCATTTAGTCTGGATCAGTCTTACACAATGAAGGCAATTGAGGAAATGCAGGTATTCATTAATAAGCATCCGAATAGCACCAGATTAGATGAAGCCAATAAGATTATTGATAAACTTCGTCATAAGCTTGAGGAGAAATCTTATAGTAGTGCCAGTTTATATTTTCAGATTGGTGACTACAAAGCGGCAATTACGGCTTTAAAAAATAGCCTTATTGACTATCCTGATTCTGAATACAGAGAAGACATTATGTTTCTGATTTTAAAATCAAGCTTCCTTTTGGCTGACAAGAGTGTTTTTTCAAAAAAACATGACAGGTTTGTAAATACGCAGAAAGCCTATGTGGCTTTTGAACAGGCTTATCCTGAAAGCGAACAGATTAAAGAAGTAATTCGGATCAGGAAAAAAACGGAAGATTACTTAAGCGGCAAGAACATATAAGCCGGTAAATTGTTAGAAATAAATAAATTAAATTATAATAATGGATTACAAAAAAACAACTGCTTCACCTACAACGATTACTCGTGATGTTGAAAAGCTGGAATTTGAAACAGGTAACATTTATGAAACTGTACAGATCCTTGCAAAAAGGTCGAATCAAATATCCGCTGAGCTGAAAGATGAATTGAGTCAGAAGTTGGAAGAATTTGCTTCATATACTGACAATTTGGAAGAGGTTTTTGAAAATAGAGAGCAGATCGAAATCTCTAAGTTTTACGAAAGACTGCCTAAGCCAAGCCTTATTTCAACAGAAGAATATCAAAATGGAGAGATTTATTACAGAAATCCATCCGACGAAGACAAAGCTCCTCAGAAATAAGTATTAAATTTGAGTTATTGATTTAAACTCATTATGCTTAAAAATAAAAAAATTATTCTCGGTGTTACGGGAAGTATAGCTGCCTATAAAGCAGCTATTCTTTTAAGATTACTTGTCAAAGAAGGTGCTGACGTACAAGTCTTAATTACCCCGGCGGGCAAAGAATTTATTACTCCTGTGACTCTGTCTGCCCTCTCCGGCAAACCCGTTGAAAGTGAGTTTTTCGCCAATACCAACGGGAGCTGGCATAGTCATGTTGATCTTGGCCTCTGGGCAGACCTGATGCTCATTGCTCCCTGCTCGGCAAATACACTGGGGAAATTGGCGAATGGGATCTGTGACAATCTACTGCTCACGACCTATTTGTCAGCAAAGTGTCCGGTCTTTATAGCACCTGCCATGGATCTCGACATGTATAAGCATGTGGCAAATCAGAAAAATATTGATATTCTGCGTTCATATGGAAATCAGATTATCGAACCGGGAGAAGGAGAATTAGCAAGTGGATTGTGTGGTAAAGGTCGAATGGAGGAACCTGAGGCAATACTTGAAATCATTTTACACTATTTCGAACAATCGAGTGTCTTAAACGGGAAGAAAGTACTGATCAACGCAGGCCCGACCCAGGAGAAGATTGATCCGGTTCGTTTTATTGGTAATTTCTCATCCGGAAAAATGGGCTACGCTATTGCGAACGAAATTGCATCCCTGGGAGCAGAAGTTACTTTAGTTTCTGGTCCTGTCTCTCTAAAGGTTGAGCATGATTCAATTACCCGGATTGATGTGAACTCTGCATCGGAGATGTATGACGCAACGATAAAGCATTTTGGTGAATCTGATATTACAATACTTACTGCTGCGGTAGCCGACTTTACACCCAAAGTGGTAGCATCTTCCAAGGTGAAGCGGGAGAAATCCGATTACTCCATTGAGCTTACCCCAACAAAGGATATCGCTGCGAAGCTGGGTAGCATGAAGAGGCCAGACCAGATTCTGGTTGGTTTTGCACTTGAGAGTGATAATGAGGAAGTAAACGCGATAACAAAACTTGAAAAGAAAAATCTTGATCTAATTGTGCTGAATTCTTTACGCGACAAAGGGGCTGGTTTTATGCACGACACAAATAAGATCTCGATCATCAACAGAAACAATAATTGTTTCAAATATGAGTTAAAAAGCAAAACTGAAGTTGCACGCGATATTATTGAAAAGATCTCTGAAATTATTTAGCTGCACGGTTTTTTACACTCTTTTACTATTTTAGTTGACAATAAGACAAAGACGGATCTCATGATGATGAAATATAGCTTACAAAAACTTACGATCCTTATACTACTGATTACGCTTGGACTAAATCTATCTGCACAGGAACTTGATTGTAAAATTCAGGTACAATCACAACAAATTCAGGGTACAAACAAGCAAATATTCAGAACTCTTCAGAGTGAGCTTTATGAATTTGTCAATACAAAGAAATGGACCAATCATGTGTTTTCGCCGGAAGAGAAAATTGATTGTAACATTATGATCACGCTAACTGATGAACTTTCGGTTGATGAGTTCAAAGGTAAAATTCAAATCCAGTCACGTCGTCCTGTTTACAATTCATCATACAACTCCACAATTATAAATTACATCGATAACGACTTCCATATACGATATGTTGAATTTGAACCACTGGAGTACAATGAAACAGGTTCTAATTCAAATCTTGTAAATATCGTAGCATACTGGGTATACGTCATCATTGGAATGGACTATGAGTCCTTCAGTTACGAAGGCGGCACAGAATTCTTTGAAAAGGCAGAGAGTATTGTCAACAGATCGCAGAATGCTCAGGAAAAAGGCTGGAAAGCATTCGAATCTTTAAGAAACCGGTATTGGTTGATTGAAAACCTGATGAATGACAGATATGCCGGTGTAAGACAGTGCATGTATAATTATCACAGACTAGGCCTGGATTTAATGACCCAAAAAACCAATGAGGGACGTTCAACAATCGCTGAGAGCTTACGTCTTTTACAGGAAGTTCACCGGGACAAGCCGGGATCGTTCCTGATGCAGATGTTCTTCGATGCCAAGGGAGATGAATTGGTTAACGTCTTCTCCGAATCTTTTCCCGATGAAAAGAACCGTGTGATTCAGATTCTTACAGAAATAGATCCTTCGAATTCTGCCAAATACACTAAAATGCGTGAAGCCCAAAACAACCAGCCGGGAGGTGGTGGCGGCAATTTTGGTATGCCGGGGCAAACGGGGATGCCCCGACGTTGACAAGTGGATTAGCTCCAGCCAATCATTTTTAATTTCACAAATAGTAGCTCTGTATTGATATATAAGCAGCATTAGTTTAATTTTGCATCTTATAATTATTTTGTGCTAGCCTCATTACACATACAAAACTATGCCCTGATTGATAAACTGGATATATCGCTGGAGTCGGGTTTATCAATTATAACAGGTGAAACCGGTGCCGGGAAATCAATTATTCTGGGTGCTCTGGGCCTGCTTCTGGGAAACAGGGCAGACAGCACTGTGCTACAGTCAAAAGAGAAGAAATGTATTATCGAAGGTCAATTTCAGGTTGCCGGCCAACAACTTGAGCAACTGTTCACCATAAATGACCTGGATTATGAGGAAGCATGTGTAATAAGACGGGAAATAACAGTGGCGGGAAAATCACGGGCATTTATAAATGATACTCCTGTTACCCTTCCTGTATTAAAAACAATCACATCTAAATTGGTGGATATTCATTCGCAGCATCAGAGCCTTCTTTTGAATGACAATTTTTTCCAGTTGCAGGTAGTTGACGATAACGCCGGATTAGAATCGGAATTTGCTGCATATGTGAATACCTTTAAAACATATAATGAGAAATCTAAAGATCTTGATGAATTAAGAAAGAAAGCATCGGAAAGTCAAAAGGATCTGGACTACTTGCAGTTTCAATTTAATCAGCTTGACGAACTTAAGTTTAATTCTGAGGATGAACAGGAATTATTGGAGCAGGAACTTAATGCTTTAAACCATGCAGAAGATATTAAAAGAGGCCTGACCAATTCAATCGAATTGATAGAAAACGATAATCAGTCAATTCTTCAATGGATTAAATTTCTCAAAAATGAAATCTCAGAGATTGAGCAGTATATAACCCAGCTGAAAGGATTCCCGGAACGGATTGAAAGCATTGAAATAGAACTCAAAGATATTTACTCTGAATTCGAGAACCTCAGCGGTAATGTTGAGATTGATCCTTCCCGGATTGATGAAATAAACGACAGATTGAATGAGATCTATACCCAGGAGCAAAAACATCGGGTATCCAGCCTTGCAGAATTGATTTCAATTCGAGAAGATCTTAATCAGAAAATTGGAGAAATCAGTTCTTTTGATGATGACATTAACGAGCTACAAACTGAGGTTGATGGCCTTATGAGTGCATTGACCGGGCATGCGGATGCTCTTACCTTAAAACGTACAGCTACCATTCCAAAAATCGAGACTAGTGTTATGGATGCTCTCAGGCAATTAGGTATGCCTGACTCCATATTCAAAATTGAGCACAGCAAGTTAGATGAGTTCAAATCTCATGGATGTGACGAAGTTGAATTCCTTTTTTCAGCCAACGACCGTAACCATCCTATGCCTGTATCTAAAGTTGCATCGGGAGGAGAAATTTCAAGACTTATGCTTTCTGTAAAATCTCTTTTGTCACGAACGAAAACAATTCCAACAATCATATTCGATGAAGTGGATGCCGGGGTGTCCGGTGATATTGCTGATAAAGTTGGTGACATGCTCTTAGAGCTCTCAACCGGTATTCAGGTGATCAACATAACCCATCTTCCTCAGGTTGCAGTGAAAGGAAACTACCATTTTCAGGTATTTAAGGATAAGCTCGATGGGACTACAACAACTAATATCCGTCTGTTAAAACCAACAGAACGCATTACAGAAATTGCTAAAATGATTAGTGGAGATGTAATCACTCCTGCAGCAATTGCTAATGCCCGTTCCCTTCTCAATATTTAATTTCTCAATCCCGACAATCTATAGCTTAATGTGTATATTTGTTTAGAATGGAAGTTATTCTATACATAGGCCTAACGCAAGCAGTGTTCGCTTCTTTCTTAATGTTCTCGAAGAAAGTTCGCCACAACTCTGATATTCTTTTAGCTATCTGGCTACTGGTTATTGCTCTCCAGCTCTATGCCAATCTGGTTGGTGGTAAGTACGAGGAATTTACTTATCCGGGATTAATTGTATTGAAATTATTTCCATATACCTATGGCCCGTTTATATTTATCTATGCGAAATTGCTAGTGCTGGAGAAACCTATTTTCAGAATTCGGTATATCTTCCACTTTGTCCCATTTGTACTGGCATCACTGTTCTTCATTTTCTTCATGTCGAGAGAGGAGATTATGCACGAGCTTAGATCCGGATTTCTTGGTAGCGAACTATCCATTTATCATACCATCAACTCAGTGCTTATTGTTGCATCGATCAACTTCTACATCATACAGGTTTTGTACCTTTTGAGAATTCACGAGAAAAAGGTTTATAATCACTTCTCCTACGATCTTCATAAGACCAACCTCAATTGGTTAAAAACCATTGCAATTTCATTCTCAGTAGCGTATACACTTGCTGTGGTAGCCAGACTTTTCAACTTCTATCTGAAACTGGAAAATCCTATTTTCGAACCATACATTTTTCCAGTGTTTGGTCTTACATTCTTTGCCTATGCTCTTAGTTTCTTTGGCTTTAACCAGGAAGCAATATTTGTCAGTCCAAGTTTTGTGAGGCTTCAACGTCGACGCGACAGATTGGAACTTGCCAATGAAGAACAAAATCATAAAACAACCAGATACGAAAAATCAGGACTAAAGGATGTGGAGGCTAAAACCTATCTAAATGATTTAATTAATTATGTTGAGAATGAACAGCCATACTTAAACGGAAGTTTGACCATTGAAATCTTATCCAAAGAAACGGGAATACCCAAGCACTATTTAACTCAGATCATAAATGAACACTTGCACAAGAACTTCTATAATTTCATCAATGAGTATCGTGTAAATAAGGTAATTGAGATGATGAAAAAAGACGCAGAACAAAGTTACACAATACTTGCTCTGGCATTTGATGCAGGATTTAATTCCAAGTCGTCATTCAATACAATTTTTAAAAAATTCACAGGAAAAACGCCTTCACAGTACCGCATTGAAAACTTTTGATTATTGATTCCCGGGATCCCTTAAAAATTTCTATCAATGCCACTATCCCCTCATTTTAACTGCAATTCAGTAATTGTAGGGGAAATGATCGCAAACACACATAACAAGATCTGTTACTCTATCATGCTGTTTTTATGCGACTTGCGGGTGCGAGCTTAACGGATTGCACTATTTACAGTTAATGTAGGGGTGCGAACTTTCAAGTCAGGTCTATTGGTATGTAATAAATCGACATTTTTGATATTAAATAGAAATTTCAAAAAAGTATAGCGTGGATTTATTTGACAAGTTAAGAAATAAGAAAACCCCCCTCGGACAATATCAAAAAAGTGCTGACGGTTATTATACATTTCCAAAATTAGAAGGTGAGATTCAACCAAGAATGATGTTCAGAGGCAAAAAGGTTCTTACCTGGAGCCTGAACAACTACATTGGCCTGGCCAATCATCCGGAAGTAAGAAGAGTAGATGCGGAAGCAGCAAAAACATGGGGACTAGCTTATCCAATGGGAGCTCGCATGATGTCCGGACAAACCAAATACCACGAAGAGCTTGAATTGAAACTGGCCAACTTTGTTGGAAAGGAAGCAGGCTATCTGTTAAATTATGGATATCAGGGAATGGTTTCTATTATTGATTCTTCTGTAGATCGTAACGACGTTATTGTTTACGATTCTGAGTCGCACGCCTGCATCCTGGATGGAGTTAGGCTTCACATGGGACGAAGATTTGTATTTGCACACAACGATATGGAAGGGCTGAAAAATCAGTTGAACCATGCAAAGAAAATAACCGATAAGACCGGCGGTGGTATTCTTGTGATCACAGAAGGTGTTTTCGGAATGTCAGGTGACCTTGGTAAACTAAAAGAGATAACTGACCTGAAGGAAGAATATAAATTCAGAATATTGGTTGACGATGCACATGGTTTTGGCACTATGGGAGCTACCGGTGCTGGTGCTGGTGAACATTTAGGAGTTCAGGATAAGATTGACATCTATTTCGGAACCTTTGCGAAATCCATGGCCGGAATTGGTGCTTTTGTTGCT
>Ga0233443_1002261_pt1 | contig 14913 bp, 17 predicted proteins | sample SI_123_September_2_FD_182784 | JGI IMG/M metagenome (GOLD analysis project Ga0233443, IMG submission 182784) | Seawater microbial communities from Saanich Inlet, British Columbia, Canada - SI_123_September2016_200_MG | ecosystem: Environmental > Aquatic > Marine > Inlet | place: Canada: British... | reverse complement strand
GCAATCCAGGCCCCTGGAGAACTTGTTCCAGAGGCCCGTGGATTTACTATTCCTTTTCTGGTGGGGGAAGCGGGTCATCCAGTTGGATCAGCTTCAAGGAGCTTTGGAAGTTACTGCCGAGGACCGACAACGGTTGGCAGTTCGTGTTCAGAAGTTGAACTACGTCGTCTGTCAGCTTGTCCGGCCTTCCAAAGATGATCTCGCGCTCATCTCTCAAACGCTTGATCTTCTTCCATTTCTCCGGGTGAGCGATAGGGTTGCCGTCTGACTTGCGCCAACCGTTCTTCTCCCACTCGTCAAGCCGGTTGCAATTGCCAATCAGGTAATTGCTCGTGCTCGACACGATGCCGCTCGCTCCTTCCGGAATGAGAGACAAGGCAAGAATGGCTCCGTTTAAATGGAGCTCATTCGCAGTTTCAGATCCTGTACTTGCAGGATCCAGAACTACTGTGATGTCACCATCCTGATAAATCAGGACGACTACATCGGTTTGTGAGACTTTAATACAAAGCCTCACAGGGTCTTCGCTCAAATTTGGCATATAGATTCTCCTATATTTGCCAGGGTTCATTGCTGTAACCCTGGTGCCAATACAAGGAGAGAATGCACCGCGCATATCTCCCCACAGACAGAATTTCCGCCAAAACGATCCAGGTATTTCTGGGTCGTTCGGACATAGATTCTGCCGGCCAAACGAATATGGAGTCATCGAATAACGATCAAAATAGCGATGAAACAGAAGGCGATTAATTGAATTAATCGTCGTGAATATTCGCGGGATTAACCCCAATATCTGTCAAAGTCAGCCTTCATTGTCTTGACGATAGTGCCCTCTGATGGGGGCTTTGGGCCATTTCTAAGGATGTAATCGTCGCGCATCAATCCAGCAACATGAGCCCTTGATTCCTCAGTGAGTGCAGGCTCTTTATTCATCAGATTATCCATTATCTCCCGAAGCAGGTCATAGTCTGCTGAAGGAGCGCCACGGCGTTTTCTCTCCGCTTTCCCGGTTCGTTTAACTCTGGGGAAGAGGCTCCTGAGTTCTCCATACTTCACTGTCATGAACCTGAAAGGAGGCTCGTTGCCAGTAGAGGGAATCTCCCCGGTGTCAATGAAGTCGATCTCATCGTTTAAGGCGATCTTGAAGACAACAGGAAAGACTTCCACATACTTTCCCCCTCTCTCCGCCTGGACCTGCAGCTCACCCGTGCACAGCCAGTCAATCAAATACATTTCACCCAATAGCTTGCGAGCAGTCTCCTCGTCTACGGGGCTTTTAGCGTCAGCTGACTTTAGGAAATTAATGAAGTTATCATAATCACCTACACTTCGCTGAACTGGCCGTATGTTCATATCTATCAATTTCTGCATGAAGAGTAAGTGGATCAATTCGTATCTGGAGTGCGACTTCTCCCCTTTGTCGTCAGAGGCCTTGGACGAAGTAGTTGCGGCTAATTTGCTGGGCACGTCCCACTGAAATAGCTCATTGGGCACAAAGTCAGCGGGGTCCTTTGCCCCTTCCTTCATCTTCTCAGCCACAACCGACTTGGGAATGACATTGGCGATGTGTGAGACTGCCTCTGCCAGTTCAATATCCGCTGACGGAGATCTCTCTGGTAAACCTTTCAGTGGATAGGTCGTCATCGGCGCTGGCCCCGTTGCTAAATCAATGAGAAGTCTGAGCTGTCTTGGTATCTATACGGCGCCAGTATTTCAAATGGGTCCTCTCTTGTCTGCAATAGACTGAGCATGAAAGGTCGATGGTTGACGGGGTTATCGCCTTTCAGGTGTTGGCCCTCCTAGAGATGGTAATATGTTAATATGGTACTATGGCAGTTATTGGAGACTGCTTTAGATATCCAGTAGGAAGAACCTGTCGTTTCTTCTGTATTAACAATCTGACTCCCACTTGCATTGAAGACTTCTTGTATTGAAAGACACTCCCCCAGGCCTGGAGTAGCTGAAGATGGAGGGGGTCTCTTGGAGGCATACATGTCCGCCCCGGAGACCGGCGGCGCACTTCCTGGCTTCTCTTTCAATGAACTGCCGTCCTGGCTCATGGACACCTTGTATTCAAACACTTTCACACCCCCCTACAACGACTCCAGAAGCCGGTCAGGAGTCCTTTGATGACTTCCCCTTGGCTTGCCCACAAAGAGAGCCAGAGAGTCTCTGACCACCCGTCAGCTGCCGTAGGAAGGCTTGGATTTATGTAGTTAAACACGGTGGATCGCGGGGGCTCCCCAAGCCCGCCGATGTGGTTCCCAAGAGAAATATATAAAATAGCGAGGGCTTGCTAGTACTGGTACCAGGCCCCCCTGGTGGCCCTTGCCCACCCCCTTCGACAAAGATCGCCAGATCGCGGTAGCCCAGCTTCACCCCCTAGCTCCCCAACCTACAAACCCTCGCGGTTCAGTCCGGGGGCATCTTGGAGATCGTCTTGGGGGATTGGTTGAAGGTAAGGGAGCGAGGGGTGGGTGGTGGCGGTAATCCAGGCATCCCCCAGCTGAAGCGACTAGGGTAGACCAAACGGTAGACCAATTATGCCTCTGTACATCGAACCTGGCTTTGCCTAAGGTGCGGAAACGTTGGACTCTGGATACATGAAGTGCCTGAGACAGGAACCAGCCTCTGTCCGAGGGCACCATAACCGCCTCATAGCTTCATGTAACCCCCTGATATCCAACGGTTCTGTCTTGAGCCATCTGGAGGGTAGACCATGCTGGCTCAGACAATCTTCTCCATCCATTTATACAATACAGATACGGGATAACCTTCGCCGTAAGTCTCTCCTATTCCCTCGACTGTCCAGCCCCCTAATCGGTCAACAATATCCTTCGCGCATTCAACAGCACGCAGTCGATCTCTGAGAGAGTGACGGAAGGAATGAACGACACAACCTTGTGGAACTCTTGCCGACATCCATTTGTTCAGGGCTCCGCTCGCACTATTCGACTTGCACCGCTGTTCGTCACAATACTTGGGGAACAGGTAGCTCGTTGCCGTTTCTTCAACAGCCCTTTGAACTGCCCACAATGACATCCCAACCAGCGGAACAGTTCTGGCGCTACCCCGTGTTTTAAGTGGACGCCAAGTGTGTGGCCTCAGGATCAAATGAGGGTGGTCATCATCAAGTTTAATGTCTCCCTTGATCAGCCCGGCTGCTTCACTCAATCGCATGCCAGTATCGCTGATCAATGCTATCAGCCACCTCGGTTCATCATCCAGTTCACGGCACTGGTTCTGAATATTGGTCAGGTCCACATGATTAAATGACGATCTCTTTGTGGACCCTGCTTCATCATCTTCACCAAAGTAGATGGAAGAGAATGTCCTGATCTCATCAAGCCCTTTCTCTCTCGACACGAAGTTAACAACGGCACGAATGACATTGAATGATCGTTTGATTGATGAGTTGGCAAGTCCTTTGTGGCGCATCTCATCCCGAAGTCCGTTTGCTTCATCACGGCTGTAGGTATCAATGGGCTTGTCACCAGCCAGAGCAATAAATCTGGATAATGCACGATCAACGGCCTGATGAAATGTCTGCGGTCTGCCTCGTCGCTTTGCGCCTACATACAGGCGACCAGCTTCAGAGAGTAGTGGTGCAGACGACGCCATTATAGCTGTGTCCACTTGATCAGACAGGAAGCGTGAGAACTCTCCGTCAGTACTTTGCCACCTCAGTGACAACCAGTCCTGATCAAGCTTGCTAGCCAATGATGCCGCTCTGGCTTTGGCTGCTCTCAGTGATCTCGTCTTCAACGACATTGTGATCCGTGCACATCGATAATGCTGCACGAGATCAGAAGGAACACGACGACTGAAGTAGTAAATGTCTCTTTTATGGAACAGAAATGGTGCCTCTTTGGTCTTCCGCATGGTCTACCCTCCAGATGGCTCAAGACAGAACCGTTGGATATCAGGGGGTTACATGAAGCTATGAGGCGGTTATGGTGCCCTCGGACAGATTCGAACTGTCGACCTCTCCATTACCAATGGAGTGCTCTACCCCTGAGCTACGAGGGCGGGGGAAAATCGGCGGGAAAGTGACACAAGGGTGCGGTGCGCGCAAGTCACTTTCCAGGGCTTTCGTGAAATAGTTGGTAAATAATATCTGTGGGCTCCAAAAACCCTTTGCCTACAGGGGGTTGTCCAGTGTCTTGACGATGCTTTTGCGTGCAGGCATGTTTTAGGTCAAATCTGGTTTTTCGTCAAAACAAGGACTTTGTGCGTGGCTGACGACAGGAAGACACAGCATGGCAAGCTTCCACCCGTTCCTGGAAGCCGGAATCCTGCCCGGAATGATCGTTTGACATCAGAACTGCGGGACAATCTGAAGCGCCGCAAGGGACAGTCACGTTCGCGTGGGGAAGACACGCCGCCCGGCGCAGCATCACGAACTGCCCGTAAAACACTGATTGATCCTGAATGAGAAAAAAATTCCAGGGTTTATGTCGATTTGGCCAAAGAATTGCCATTATTGACGGATACTTGCCTCTAAATCGGCCGGTCTCGTTTTAATCAAACCGGGGATGGGGTAAAACCAGGCAACTATCAAATAGCTATCAAGCAGTTCTCAGGGTGTTTTCGGGCAGAGCAGGTCAGAAGTCAAAGATATGGATCAAATACGAATTGTTGGTGGCGGGTCGCTGAAAGGCACGATCGCAATTAGCGGGGCAAAGAACGCTGCTTTGCCTTTGATGGCCGCTTGCCTGTTGACCGAAGGTACCCTGCGGCTGGCCAATATCCCGCACCTGGCGGATATCTCCACGACTGTTCACTTGCTGGCCCAACTGGGCGTGACCGTGACCATGAACGGTGATGCCGAAGCTGTCGGCGGCGCTCATGGCTATGCAGGACGGGTTCTGTCCCTGACAGCGGCACAGATTGCCTCGACGACCGCAGATTATGAACTGGTGCGCAAGATGCGGGCCTCGGTGCTGGTGCTGGGACCATTGTTGGCACGCGAGCATGAAGCCCGGGTGTCCTTGCCCGGGGGCTGTGCTATTGGCACAAGGCCCGTGGATATCCATTTGGCAGCCCTGGAAGAACTGGGTGCCGAGATCAAGCTGGAAGATGGTTACATTGTGGCGCGGGCGCCTGGTGGCTTGCGCGGTGGTACCGTTCGTTTCCCGCAAGTGTCTGTTGGGGCTACAGAAAACCTGTTGATGGCGGCGTCTCTGGCGAAAGGGGAAACGGTGCTGGAAAACGCGGCAAGGGAGCCTGAGATTACTGACCTTGCCCAATGCCTGATTGCCATGGGTGCAGAAATTGAAGGCCTGGGATCTGACCGGTTGGTTATTCAGGGCAAGCCTACCTTGGGTGGTGCGGATTACAGCGTTATGCCGGACCGCATCGAGACGGGGACTTATATGGCCGCGGCGGCGCTGACAGGTGGTGATTTGACCTTGACCGGCACAACAACGGCCCACTTGGGTGCTGTGGTTGAGGCCATGGAGCGCACTGGGGTTGAAATTAATGACGACGGTAAAGGCAAGATCAGGGCCTGGCGCACGGGCGAAAAACTGCAGGCAACAGATGTCACAACGCTCCCATATCCTGCCTTTCCGACGGACATGCAGGCGCAATTTATGGCCATAATGGCCACAGCGAACGGTGCGTCGCTGGTAACGGAGACGATTTTCGAAAACCGGTTTATGCATGTGCCGGAATTGACGCGCATGGGTGCGGACATCACAATCAACGGCAATGCGGCGTTGGTGCGGGGCGTGGCGCGCCTGAAAGGTGCGCCCGTCATGGCGACGGACTTGCGGGCCTCGGTTAGTTTGGTCCTGGCCGGGCTGGCGGCGGAAGGTGAAACCGTCATCAGCCGGGTCTATCATCTGGACCGGGGCTACGAGCGCCTGGTGGAAAAACTGGCCGCCTGCGGCGCAAATATCGAACGGATCAGGGAATAATCTGAGTAACGTCATGTCGGGGAAGATTGCAAAGCCACTAAAACTAACGGCCATGGACCGCGAAGGTCTGGGCATTTTCTCGGCTTGCGTTCAGGACTCTTTGACCCGCATAGGGGAGATGACCTGGCGGCCAAAGGAGCGCCGCTTTGTACTGACGGCCAATCGATATATGTGGGAAGTGGATGGTGGTTCGGCCGGGGCAGACAGCGACGGCGATCTGCATTATCGCATCCGCACCGGCATGCATTTTAATGACGTTCTGGGTGTGCAAAGTCAGGGTTTGATGCGAGAAAATCTGGATGGTTTGATCTCTCTGATGGCCATTGAAGTTGAGGGCGATGAAAATGATCCGGGGTTGGGCGCTGGAAATTTGTTTGTGACACTGGTATTTGCTGCCGGTGGCCGCATTCGGCTGGAAGTCGAATGTATCGATTGCGTGCTCAGCGATATGGATAATCCCTGGACGACGCGCGCGAAACCTGATCACGAACTGGATAAACCGGTTCCGAACCAACAGTAATTATTTTATGCCAGACACACCAATCAATACCGAAGATGACAAACTGGTCATTGCCGTGCCCAAGGGCCGCATTCTGAAAGAACTGCGCCCGCTGATGACCCGTGCCGGCCTGGAGCCAGAAGCGGATTTTGATGATCCGGCGTCACGAAAGCTGCAATTCGCAACCAATGTGCCCGGTGTCTCGATAATCAGGGTGCGCAGCTTTGATGTGGCAACCTTTGTCGCTTTTGGGGCGGCACAAATTGGTGTCGCCGGTAATGACGTACTGATGGAGTTTGACTATCCGGAAGTCTATGCACCGCTGGATCTGGAAATCAGCGATTGTCATATTGCGGTTGCCGAGCCAGCTGAATTGAGCAGCACGGACGACCCTTCCCGCTGGAGCCATGTGCGGGTGGCCACCAAGTACCCCAATATTACGCGGCGTTATTTTGCCGCCCGTGGTGTGCAGGCAGAATGTATTCACCTGAACGGTGCCATGGAGCTGGCACCCGGCCTTGGATTGTGTCGGCGCATTGTTGATCTGGTGTCTTCCGGCGACACTCTGCGAGCCAACGGTTTGGTCGAAATCGAGCGCGTGGTCGAAGTCACATCACGCCTGGCCGTCAACAGGGCAGCCCTGAAAACCCGGTCGGAAGAAATCACTGGCTGGATTGATCGCTTTCGGGAGGCCGTCAATGCCGCTTAGGCTTTCCACAAAAGATGCTTCCTTTGAAGCTGCGTTCACCGAACTGCTGGGTCAAAAACGGGAAGCGTCCGTTGACGTGAACCAAACCGTCACAGCTATTATTAACGACGTGCGGGCACGCGGGGATGTCGCTGTTGCTGAATTGACGGCCAAATTTGATCGCCTGGATGTAACGCCGCAAACGCTGGCTATTTCCAAAGCAGAAATAGAAGCTGCAATGTTTACTGTTTCTGAAGACGATCTGGCGGCTTTGAAAGTCGCGGCCAAACGTATCGAAGACTTCCACGGCCGACAGGTGCCACAGGGTGAAAGCCATGTGGATGCGCAAGGTGTGGAAACAGGCTATCGCTGGACGGCGGTGCAATCTGTCGGTCTTTATGTGCCGGGTGGCAAGGCCGCTTATCCGTCATCAGTTTTGATGAACGCCATTCCGGCCCGTGCTGCGGGCGTGAAGCGGATTGTCATGGTGGTGCCGACGCCAGACGGCATCTTGCACCCATTGGTGTTGGCTGCGGCCCATGTGGCTGGCATTGACGAGATATATCGCATTGGCGGTGCCCAGGCTGTGGCGGCATTGGCTTATGGCACCGACACGATCAAACCTGTCGACAAGATCGTCGGACCGGGCAACGCGTATGTGGCGGCAGCCAAGCGCCAGGTTTTTGGCATTGTTGGCATTGATATGATCGCCGGGCCTTCGGAAATTCTGGTTGTGGCGGACAATCAAAATGACCCCAAATGGATTGCGGCTGATTTGTTGTCCCAGGCTGAACATGATGAAGACGCCCAGGCAATCTTGATCACTGATGATGCGGATTACGCGGATGAAGTTGAAGTTGCCGTACAGGACACGCTGAAAAATCTCAACAGGCATGATGTTGCGGCGGCATCGTGGCGTGACTATGGGGCAATTATTGTCAGTAATGACTTTTCCGAGGCTGCCGGTTTGGTTGATCGCGTCGCGCCGGAACACCTTGAATTAGCTGTAGAAGATGCAGACGGGCTCTCGAAACTGATCAGCAATGCCGGGGCGATTTTCCTCGGTCGCTATACACCTGAAGCCATTGGCGATTATGTTGCCGGCCCCAGCCATGTGCTGCCGACCTCCCGCAGCGCCCGTTTTTCCTCGGGCCTTTCCGTTCTGGATTTTATGAAACGCACATCCCTGATCCGTTGTGATGCAGACAGTGTGCAACGCATTGGTGGGGCAGCGGTTACCCTGGCGGAAGCAGAAGGGTTTGGTGCCCACGCCTTATCCGTCGCACTCCGTCTGGGGCATAATCCGGGTTAGGCCCCATGGAACAGTCAAACATGGAACAGTCAAACCCGGAACAACCAGAACGCATTGTTGATTTTAAACTGGATGAGACCACGGTTGTGCGTCGCAGTCCGGAAGTCGAACATGAGCGCAAGGTTGCTATTTTCGACCTGCTGGAAGAAAACAGTTTTTGCCCTGTCGGCGATTTTGAAGGTCCCTACCATTTGCGCCTGTCTGTTGTTGAAGGTCGTCTGGCTTTCGATATTCGGGATACAGGTGACGAACCTCTGAAAAGCGTAATTTTGGCACTCAGCCCTTTTCGTCGGATCGTGAACGAATATTTTGAAGTTTGTGACAGCTATTACACGGCCATCAAAGCCTCTACACCATCGCAGATCGAAGCGATCGATATGGGACGGCGTGGATTGCATAATGATGGCTCGGACCTTTTACAGGAACGACTTGTGGGAAAAATTGAACTGGATCACGCGACCGCACGACGGCTGTTTACGCTGATTTGCGTGCTGCATATCCGGGGCTGACGACGCGCCCATGTCAGTTCTTCCGGGCGCCATATTGTTTGCATGCACAATGAACGCCGTGCGCTCTCCCATGGCGGAAGGTTTGATGAAACGGTACTTCGGCCACCAGGTCTATGTGGATTCCGTCGGCGTGCGAACTGGTACACTGGATGGCTTTGCCGTCGCGGTCATGGAAGAAATTGGCATTGATATTTCACGCCACTATCCAAAAACTTTTGATGACCTGGAAGACAGTTCTTACGACCTGGTTGTGACCCTGTCGCCACAGGCTCAGCATTCCGCCGTCGAAATGACCCGGACCATGGCTTGTGAGGTTGAATACTGGAATACCTTTGACGCCACCATTGTTCAGGGCAACCGTGACGCCATGCTGGATGCCTATCGCGGCGTGCGGGATGCCCTTGAAGACCGCATCCTGACCCAGTTCCGAGAGGGGCCAGCACCCAGGTTGTAAATTTGGATGTGTTGAAAAATACAGAAACACTTGATTTTCTGCCCTTTTCAGCCAATAACATATGCGCCGCAGAGCATCGCGGCACGAAATTTACGGTTTGGTCCGGAAATTCAAGGCCAGACCAGAGCGCGTAGACCTGATTATCAGACAATTTTGCAATCGATCGATGGCCAAAAATCGACCGGTGCAGCAGAGGATTTAATGGCTAAAGAAGAACTGATTGAGATGCCTGGTGTCGTTACCGAACTCCTGCCGAACGCCATGTTTCGTGTGAAGCTGGAGAATGACCATGAAGTGCTCGCCCATACCGCCGGCAAAATGCGGAAATACCGTATTCGGGTGCTGGCTGGCGACAATGTCCTGGTCGAACTGACACCTTACGACCTCACCAAAGGTCGCATCACCTTCCGCTACAAATAAGCGACCAGCCTGGAGATGGTGAACGCACCTGCCAGGCCTATAGCTGTTGAGCAAATACCTGTTATGCAACTGGTGCTGGCTTCCGGCTCGCCGCGACGGCTGGACCTTTTGCGGCAGGTCGGCGTAAGTCCTGATCATGTTGATCCGGCGGATATAGACGAACATCCCCAACCCGGTGAAACGCCCCGTGCCCTTGCTGCCCGACTGGCAATGGGGAAGGCGGAAGCGATCGCAATACGCCATCCTGATGCCTTGGTTTTGGGTGCCGACACTGTCGTGGCCTGCGGCAGACGCATTCTTCCCAAAGCAGAAAATATTGATGAAGCAAGAGACTGTCTGAAGCTGTTATCGGGCAGGCGGCACCGTGTGTACACAGGTATTGCACTTGCGGGGCCATCCATTTCATTACGTGTCGTAATGTCTTCAGTGACGTTCAAGCGGCTTTCACAGCGCGAAATCAACGGCTACCTCGCCACCTTCGACTGGCAGGGAAAGGCTGGCGGTTATGCCATTCAGGGTCCGGCCGCCTTGTTTATCCGGGCCTTGTCGGGTTCCTATTCAGGGGTTGTTGGCCTGCCGTTGTTCGAGACTGGTCAAATGTTAAAAGGCGCCGGTTATCCGGTTTTGGAGAATATAGATAATGAGCAAGATTGACGAAATTCTGATTGAGCCGGGCTTTCGGGAAACTCGTGTGGCCCGACTGGGGCAGGGGCGGTTGCTGGATTTCAGGGTTGAATTAGATCAGTCCCGCAGTGTTGTTGGCAATATATACTTGGGCCGTGTTTTGCGTGTTGTACCGCATTTGCGCGCCGCCTTTGTTGATATCGGCCTTGGCAAGGATGGCTTTCTGGCCGCCGAATCAGCCCGTCATCTGGATGGTGATCCGCGCGGCGGCGAAGGCGAGCGCAAGGAAATCAATCAGTTGGTCCACGAAGGCCAGGCAATTCTGGTTCAGGTCAATGCCGATGCGGTTGGCGACAAGGGCGTACGCCTGGAAGCCGATCTGACCCTGACAGGCAGCCTGGTTGTCTACGGACCCCGTCGGGGCGGTGTTTCTGTCTCAAGACAAATCACTGACGATGAGGAACGGACCCGCTTGATCGAGGCCATCAAGGGTGGTGAAGGCGGCTATGTCGTGCGCACGGCAGCGAAAGGCTGTGATGCCGAGGCTTTGCAGGCGGAAGCCAGCGACTTGCGCCAGCAGTGGCTGGACATTCAGGAAAATGCCAAAGGTCTGGAAGCGCCTGCGGCAGTGGTGGCAGAAGACGATGCCATCGTCCAAATCGTGAAAGAAGCTGCTCAGTCCGGTGTCCGGCGTGTGGCCATTGCAGATAATGCTGCCTTGGCGCGGGCGCGTGACTATGCCAGGTCAGCTTTTGCTGAAAACGGCCCCCGGCTTGATGGCGTTAACCTGGGTGAAGATTTGTTTGCCAATGCCGGTATTGAAGACGATATCGACGCTTTGTTATCATCGCGGATTTATTTGCCCGGTGGGGCCCATATCACGATTGAGGCAACCGAAGCCCTGGTCGCCGTAGATGTGGACAGTGGAGAACATCGCGGACCCGACAAGATGGCAAATGCGGTGGCGATCAATCTGGAAGCCGTCAGTGAAATCGCGCGACAGGTTCGATTGCGCGGGATTGCCGGTTTGATCGTAATTGATTTGCTAAAAATGCGGGAAGATGAAGACCGTCAAAAAGTTGTCAAAGCCCTTGGGCAGGCCTTGGCGTCGGATCCGTCAACCACCCGTATTGGAACGTTGGACGATTTTGGCCTACTGGCCTTTACCAGGCGGCGTCAGGGCAAGGCCCTGGCTGATAGCTGGATGTCTGGTTGTACTGTCTGTGAAGGCTCAGGTCATGTTCTGACAACCCAGGCCCTTGCTGCTGACGCCTATCGCATGGCAGAAGCAGAAGCCCGGATTGCGGAGCCAGGTACTCTGGTTGTCCGTGCCGAAGCCGCAGTTGCAACTGAAATGAACAGGGGTGAAGCCAATGTTGCGGCCTTTGCCAACCGCGTTGGACGCCGGGTTCAGGTCGAAAGTCTGCGTGAGGTTTCTGCCGACTATCTTGAGGTCTTTGTGGAATGACAGCACCTGTCAACGACAACCGCACTGGTACCTGTCCCATATGCAACAAGGAAGCTGCCGTAGCCCACAAGCCATTTTGTTCGGCACGCTGCAAGGATGTTGATCTGGGGCGCTGGCTGGATGGCGGTTATGCCATACCGGCGGTTGAGCTACCGGATGAAGGTGATCTGGAAGAAGCCATGCAAGACGCTTTTCAGTCAGGCGACAAGCGCGACCCTGAATTCTGACTACTACGCGGTTACTCGACTTTGACCCACTAAGCCGCCGTAAACCCGGATTCAATGGTCATTTTTGGCCCCTTGTGTCGATTGCACAAGAACATTCGTCGAGGCTCTGGACAGGGGTTCAGATATCACCTATAAACCGGCGGTCTTTGGGGTTTAATTTGATGCTTCAACAGACTTGGATTGTATTGCAATCCTGTGCCCGGGTAGCTCAGTTGGTAGAGCAGTGGACTGAAAATCCTCGTGTCGGTGGTTCAAATCCGCCCCCGGGCACCATTCTTTTTCCTGACCATTGAAATCATTCGCTTTTATCGCTGTCATTGTCTAACCTTCTTGCCATCGGCAGAAAGGTTAGACACTTTTGTTCTGTCTATGTCCGCTTGAACCTTGTCCATAGCACTGTCAGAGAGCACTCGTTTCCGTGCGCCTTTGGTATAACGCTGCACTTCTTTGATCGTCTGCCATCCTCCGATTGCCATTATCTCGTGGTCTGAGCACCCTAGCTCTGCAAGTCGTGCCGCCGCTGCTTTTCTGACACCGTGAGCCGAGCAATGTGGCAAGTTGGCTTCAGTGCAGCGCTTCTTAAACCAGTTGCCAAATCCTTTCGACGTGAACTGCCTTCCAAATTCAGTGACCAAAAAAAATAGATCACCACATGGTGATACACTGAGTATTTGTTCAAGCTCCTCAATTACCCTGATATCGATGTGTACAGGCTTTTTGTTCCGCCCCTTGAACTGGATATAGTGGAGCCTGCCGTTTCTTGTCAGATGCTGTTTTCCGAGAACGACAACATCTGATCGACGTGCACAACCAGCATAGAGCATCAGTCCTAGAGCGAGACGGGCTTTGGTGCCGATTGGATGGGCTTGCTCAAATTGTTCGACTTCATCTGTAGTCCAAGCGTGGAAGCCGTCAGGGTTATGTGATCGTAGTGGCACGACGTCTCTTGTAGGATTGCTCTCTATGCCTTCAAAGCCGTAGTCCAATGCATATTTGTAAACTTGTCTGAGTGCTTTGACCAAAGCATTGGCAGTTTCTGGAACATGAGATTTTTTGTCGCGTAGTTTTAAGACTGCCTGCTGGGTAAGACCAGAGTAAGGGAAGTCCCCATACTCGATTGAAAGGCCATCCAAAATTCTATTTCTTACAGATTTTGTGCTAGGTGCTAATCCTTGGTACGCAGCAGATGTTTTGTACTCTTCAATTAGCCAGCGCAGAGACTTTCTTTGGGCGGGTTGTTTTTGTTCGGGCCTGCGTCCGTGCCTAATCAGGTGTCCGGCTGGGGTTCTACCTTCCATGGCCGCATTGTAATCTTCCCAAAATTCATCAGACCTCAGTGGTTGTCGTAGCGCCCAGCCTTTATAGCCCCTGCGGCGAAATTCTAATCTGGTGACGCCATGCCTGTCTTTGTATTCACGGACGTATGTTGGTTTTGAAGCCATCAAACATTGTCCCATGGGTTTATTTTTGTGTTTTCGCCAGCTACTGGGAGTTCGGAAAATGCACTTTCAATGGCTATTCTGTCCCAGACCCTTCGGGAATTAATGCATTTTGGCGATGGCATCCTACCGTCACTCACCATCTCTTCGAATAATGTAGTGCCGATGCCAATATAGGAGGCGGCTTGCTCTCGACTCAGGCCTACCGGAACAATAACTTGAGAAATTGCGACAGTGGTCATCAGTGGTCCTCCCGCCTCTCAAGCCAGTCAGATACTTTCCCGATGACATCGCCGCTATATGAGGCTTTGATGATTCTGCATCCAGCTTCAGAATTGTCACGCTTTTCCCAACCTTCCAATTGGAAGTGAACAGTCTCCGGTTTCTCCCAAGGAAGGTTCTCAATATCAATTCGCCCCGAAAAATCTGGCCTTCGGTAAATGGTGACCGAGATGTCAGAAATATCGAAATGGAAGTCTTTTCGGCATGCTTCAATCAATATAGACACGACGTCAATCAAAGAGCCCATCCACCAGCCATCATCAAGTCCGTCAATGGATAGACGCTCAGTCCCCAACATATCTGTATCTGTTCGTGTATTGATTAGTGAGCCAAGTGCCTCAGTTGCTATTTGCGGCGTGTCTCCTGCCAGTGTTGCGCACAGCAAAACCGCCATATCTCTTGACGTTACAATACCCCCGCCACGGCCTTGTTTGCCCTTTGTAATGTACCCTTTGTTTCGAGCTTGCTCGATTAAGTGTTTAACCGGGTAGCTATGCCCCGTTATTTCGGCAAGCAAAAACTCTCTTGCTTCTGGGAAGCTTCGGGAGTTCGCTTTGGCAACATGAGAAACGGGCATTGGCTTAAATCCTATTGTCTAGTCAATAGATAACAAAGTTGCTGATGGGTGTCAACAGTACTCGTTGAGGCCCTTCAATTGGTTTTCGCGGTGATGCATCGATTTTGGGCTGCGTACTCTAATTTCAGCGGCTAATTCGAGAGTGAGGAGGCGCCTGATCTTGTCGCCGTCGGTTAAGGATGGCGGTTATTTTGGTGCCCGCCAACCTGCTTTTTCCGCTTCAGAAGAACTGCAGAACCATTTTTCACCCTTGGCCACATCAATCTTTGTCCTGTCATACCAGCGGTTGCCGGGCACATGGTATATCCTGCCTGACTTGCTGATGTTGCCCTTGATCTTGCATCCAGACGCAGCTGACGTCTTGTTTGAGGTCGCTGGTCCAGATTGCAGCCGGATGCCTCGCCGCCAGTCCCATGGCTTCACAAACTCACCCCGCCACATCCCCAGCTTGCCAGCGCGGGCAACATCCTCACCCTCGTTTTGTGTGGAGTGG
>Ga0233443_1002260_pt1 | contig 14922 bp, 14 predicted proteins | sample SI_123_September_2_FD_182784 | JGI IMG/M metagenome (GOLD analysis project Ga0233443, IMG submission 182784) | Seawater microbial communities from Saanich Inlet, British Columbia, Canada - SI_123_September2016_200_MG | ecosystem: Environmental > Aquatic > Marine > Inlet | place: Canada: British... | reverse complement strand
AATGTCTGAATTGGAAATCCGCGACTATATGATGGCTTTATTCAAACCAAACATTCCTCGGAAACCGTTGATAGAGTTGGTGTTATGAAAAGAGTCGGGTACTGTGGGCAATTTCAAGGAAACCACCGGGACAGGTTTTTCGCCAATGATCCATGAGTTTTTCGCTGGCATCAAAATAGCGGACAAGTTCTTCCTGGTTGGAAGTATGGTAGTTCCCTTCCCGAAAAGGTGTTTTGAAATTTGACCAGGCGCAGTCCATTAAATTGCGTTTGCAATAAATGATCAGGGCATCTGGCCAAAGACGTTTGATCAGGCCGATATACAGAAAATTCTGAGGTGTTTTGTCGATCACAAAAGGTGCTGTGGAAACCGTTTCGGTCAGAATTTCCAGGATGCTCTTTGAAAAAAAGACAAAATCCTTCTCTTTCCAGTATTTCAGGCAGCCCGGATACTGCCGGTTTCGGGGATCCGCCATTTTCACAAGGGATACGTCAATTGAGCCTCTTTCCCCGGCCCCGCCGATCATATGATGATGTGACAATATTTGTTCGATCAGCGTTGTCCCCGACCTTGGCAGGCCCAGGACAAAAATCGGTTGCTGTTTCCCCATTGGTGCAGATGCATCGGTTTTGATGAAATCCGCAGTCACAACATTTGAGATTTCCGCCATGTAATCTTCGTCTGACGACACGTCATATTGATAGCACTGTCGACGGCGCTGATTTGCCAGCATCAGATATTCGCCTGCCTTCTCTGCGTCACCTCGTTGCTCGAAGGTTCGAAACAGGGCATAGGCGATCTGATCCCCTTCAAACTGTGTCTCAAGCTGCCCTTCGAGAACCTTCTGCATGACCAGAATATCTTCGTCGCTGATATGCTGGTCCATTTCCGCCAACATAATCCAGCTGCCGCCATGTCCTGGTGCAAGTGCTACTGAGCGGCGCAAATGAAGGATAGCCCGGTCGAAGTCGCCATGGTTCATTAGCAACGTACCAATCAGATTTTGAAGGCCTGCGTCCTGGGGTTCCAGTTCTCCCAGCTGCTGATAAATTTCCAGGGATCTGGTCAACTGGTCCTGATCACGAAGCAGTTTCGCAAGATTTCGCAGCGCCCGGTGGTTTCCGGGGTTTGACCGGATAGCGGTTTCAAAGGCTTTTATGGCTTGCCCGATCCTGCCTTCACCAAGAAACAGGACACCAAGAGTATTATTCGAATCGCTGTGGCCCGGGTCCAGCTTCAACGCCTTGTCCAGAAATTTGCGGGCGGATTTGTTGCGATCACTTCTAATACTGGCGTAGGCGGCCAGATGTAAAAGTTCTACGTCACGGGGGTTGGTTTTGAGAGCTTTCCTGAACGCAAGAACGGCAGAATCCGAATCCCCGCCCTCAAGCGCGTCCAATCCGACTTGTGTCAGGTCTCCCGGATTTGGCAATTGATGCTACTCCAGACCCCGCGCCCGCAAATAATCTGGCCGGGACGGCGCCCAAGAAAGGGTTGGACTTCAACTTGAACCTGAATAACACCACAAAACTACAAACTCAATAAGTGCTCAGGGCACTCAATGGCCCTGTGTGACCCTCAAACCGGAAACTAATCCGTATATTATTATAGTATGAATGAAGAATTTTCTGTAACCCGGCCGAACTCCTATTAGTGCATGGTGTGGCAATATCGACACAGTAGTGCAAAAAACACGCAATGGCCCCTTTAAGCTGTTGATAATCAGTCAATCTTGCCGCTACACTCCTGCCCACTCGTAGTCAGGGGAGTCGCCGTTTGCGAATGCCGCTGTAAAATATGAATTTATCGCGGAATGTTCCGGTTTGATTTCAATTTTGCACTGACTGTGACTGCAAGCTGCAAACAGGATATCAATTTTTCCCGTTTGCATTCAAACAAAATGTCTTTTGTATGAGAGGGAAGACCTAATGAAAAAAGCACTCCTCGCCACATCCGCAATCATCGCGGCTGGCGTTATTGCTGCTCCGGCCATTGCTGCTGAAAAGAAAGCTGCTGGACCAATCGCTCTGAAACTTGGTGGTTACTTCACTGCACTGGCTGTTCATTCAAGCCAGGACGATGGTGCTGGCCAGCCTGCTGCCAACACACACAACATGATGCTGACCCGTGAAGCTGAAGTTAGCTTCAGTGGTTCAACCACTCTCGACAACGGCGTTAGCGCCGGTGTTGATGTTCAGCTCGAAGCTGAATCATGTACTGACCAGGTCGACGAAAGCTACATCTGGTTCAAGGGTTCCTTCGGTCAGGTCGTCATCGGTGCTGAAAACGGCGCTGGTAACAAATCTTTCCGTGGTTCAAGTGTTCCTATGGCTGGCTTCGTAAGCACATGGTCATCTAACTATCGTCTGTATGCAGGCGGCACGAACGCGGCTTCTGGCCCGTTCCGCTCTGACATTTCTGGCGACTCCGAGAAGCTGACTTACTGGACACCGAAAATGGGTGGCTTCCAGGTTGGTGTTTCTTACACATGGGATAGCGGCGAAATCGGTTCTTCCTATGGTGGTCAGGAAGCAGACAACACAGCTGGTCAACAGTCTAACATCTGGGAGCTGGGTGCAACTTACTCCGGCAACACAGGTAAAGACGGCGTTGCATACAACGTGTCTGGTGCCTACATCAAAGGTGACAACGAAACTGCTGGTGGCGTTGACCAGAAGGTTTGGGCTCTTGGTGCTGACGTAACTTTCTCTGGCATTACACTTGCTGGTGGTTACGGTAAAGACAACCAGGCAACATCTGGTAGCAACACTGACCGTACTGACTGGAATGTTGGTGCCAAAGGTTCTTCAGGTGCTGTTTCTTACGGTATCAGCTACTCCAAGACCACGGATGAAGTTGCCGGCACAGGCGATGACACTCGTGATCACTGGATTGCAGCAGCCAGCTACGCGTTTGGCCCTGGTATCAGCTTCTCTGCTGGTATTGAGAACGTCAAACTCGAAGATGGTGCTAATGCAGCAGCAGCTGAAAACAATGCTACAAGCATCATGCTTGGTACGGCGTTGTTCTTCTAAAAAATACAACCGCCTTAACGGGCATTTGAATTTGAGAGAGGGCAGGATTTTTTCCTGCCCTTTTTTTATTCCCTAAGTTTTGTTTCCCGATTTTATATTGTTCTGAATGCCGCTATTGTGCGCCGGGCATTTTTTAACAGGCGAGTGAGAATATTATGGCTGGCATACTCTGGTTGGCATCCTATCCAAAATCAGGCAATACGTGGATGCGGATTTTTATTTTTAACTTACTGACCAATCCGAAAACGGCCAATGCAGTCAGCAGCATGAAGGGCTTCAATTACAGTGATACGCACGCTCGCCTGTTTCAGAAAGTTGCCTCTTCACCTGTAGAGGATATGACTGTTGAAGAAACAGCGGCGCTACGTCCCAAAATGCACCAGGCACTCGCGGAGAGCAGCCCAAATACTGTTTTTGTCAAAACCCACAGCTGTTTGTGTGAACAAAGCGGTATTGATCAAATCACCATGGATGTGACCTCTGGCGCAATCTATATCCTGCGCAATCCGTTGGATGTCTGTATTTCCATGGCGCCACATTTTGGCATTACGACGGATGAGGCCATCGACTGGATGGTGGATGACGGCTTTATCGGTGGTGGAGACGTCATGGAAGTGCCTTATATTATTGGCGCCTGGTCGCGCCATGTCGAAAGCTGGACGAAACAGGGTTCCAGTTCATCTCTTCATATCGTGCGCTATGAAGACATGACCTATAAGCCCGGGCCGACCTTCAAGGCGGTGGCAAAATTCATGGGGCTAAAACCAACAACCGAAATGTTAAAGAAAGCAATAAAACTGTCGTCTTTTGACACTGTCAAATCCCAGGAAGAAGAAACCGGATTTGAGGAACGCAGTGTTCATGCGGAGAAGTTTTTCCGTGTTGGCAAAGCCAACCAATGGAAAACGGTTCTTACCAAGGAACAGATCGATAAAGTTGTTGAAGGTAACTACGACATGATGAAGAAGTTCAATTACCTGCCACCGGAATACAAATAAAGCGATTGCTGCCGGGTCAGCCCGCCAGTTTTACCGCGATATCATTCCGGACAAAATCCAGAATTTCATTTGTTTGATCCGCCAGCGCCGAGACACAGGGAATCGGCTTATCCAACAATAAATGCCTGACAACATTATTGTCCGTGGATCGAGGTGTCGTTGGTAAATCCTCAAGTGTTGTTTTGAGCGACGCCATACACCCGGTTTCACCGGAAGCGTTACAACGCAATTTGGCCAGGCCACAGGGCGCTGAACAATAATCACTCTGGAAGTCTACGGACCATCGCGCCAGATTTTGAAAGCGGCCCTGCAAGATATCTCCGTGGGCGGCGGTATAAAAAGCAAGACCAGGGGTCGCAAAAAGTTTGCTCATATGCGCAGGCCCGCTATCGGCGAAGACGGCATAATCAAAATCTTCCACCGCCGCCAATAATCCGCCGATCGTTTCATAGGCATCGACAATTGTGCAGCTGTCCTTCAGGTTCGGTCGGATGACCTGATCATAAAGCCGCCCCTGGTGCTGATACTTGTTCAAACAAACAGTGACATCCCCGATGTTGCCCAGGGACTTTGCTAATGCCAGTGTCAGCGCGGGCGGCAGCGTGCGCAATGGTGATGACGCCAGGGGTAAAATTCCGATGCGGGGCCTGTTGGCTGCGGGGCGCTTTCGTGGTGTTGCCGGATAATTCGCACCAGGCACCAGACCGAAAGCTGCCAGCAAATCGGCTTCCATATCCACCGGCCAAACCTCGATATCGCGCCGGCTTTCCAGCTCGCCCAGGTCGACAATCATATGCCAGCGCTTTAGTTCATTGCGCGAAATCCACAAGGTATATAGCCTTGCCAGACCAGACGTCAGGTAAACATCGGCAGAGGAGCCTGCACAAAAAACACCGACTTCTTTTGCGCCAAGCTGAGCCTTGAAGGCATCCAGAAACAACAGTGTCGCGACATTACTGCCAAGCATGGCGGAGGGCAGCAAAAACAGGACCTTCTTGTTTTTAAAGCTGGTTGTTTGCCAGCGCTCCTTCGCCAGTGTCTTCAGTTTGGCTTTGGTTGAGCGAATGCGAAAGACATTGCTGTTCGGGACAATCGCCTGATTCACAAAGGCTTGTGAAGAAGAGTAGTAACGACCGACGCCGTCCTCGACCTGTTCGGTTTCAGGCGCCGCATTATGCTGTGTAAACCGAAAGGGCTGATTGGCCGTGAACTCGACCAGCGGCGTTTGTGTGGGCCTGGCGTTCATCGTTCTGACGTCACCGGTTTGTTGGCTTTTAGAACCACTTGTGTTTCGACGACAACGTTATTGAGGTTTTGCGCCGCTTCGGCAAATTGCTGGTTGTCCATTTCGCCGCGTTCCAGCCGACCCCGCCACGGCTGATCCGGCACGAACGTCGCTGACACCAGCTCAAGATCGATCCCGAGAGATAATCCCAATGGTGAATTCCCCATGCCCTTCTCGACCCATTCCAGGTTCTTCTTTTGGGAAAACAGCTCAAGCCCACCCGGCGTGATGGCCCGAACATGGGTTGGATCATTTAGAAAGTGATCATGACGATGGTGCGGCACGATGATTTTGATCAAGGCGCCATCCTGGCAAATGCGCCAGAATTCACACATAATATCAAGATACACTTTTGTTGCCTGGCCAAGATGTTCCAATGTGTGCTTGATCAGAATTTCTTCAATCGCATTGTCTTCCCACGGCCAAGGCAATACCTCAAGGTCAACGACCTGATCCGGATTTCCCAGATCTGACACGTCGACATTGATAAAACCATCTTTATGATCATGGCCGCAGCCCAGGTTTAACTTCATATTGGCTTCCGGTTGGTACAACTGCCATCGCCTTTTTATTCAATCAGGCGTTCAAGGCTTGAAAACATGGATACAAGCCGATATCAGAAGCTTCTGCAACAGGAGAACCGCTTAATGACGATAACTGCGCTCAGGCCTGGACCTTTGAGGATCGCAATTCAGACCCCCGCCGACAATCCGACGCTGAACCTATCAGGCGAATTGGTATCCGGAGAGCTCAGGGTTGGTGATCGCGTGCTCTTTTCGCCGGACAATCAAGTTGCTACCGTTTCTGCATTCGAATCAAACGCTGGAAACAGGATCAGTCTGACTCTGGACAGACCAGTACACCTTGCCGGTCCAGCGCTCATAAGTCACGAAGACAATGTACCGGTTCAGACCGATGTTTTTTTGATAAAACTGGAAACGCCCTTAAGCAAAGACCAGGTTCTCTCTGAAAACCTTGAAGCCAGGATATGTGCGAACCGGATTGCAATATCTGTCGTGGCACCTGATAAAACTTTGAATACCCACCAGGAAATCACGGTTCGTTGCGCGGCTGTTGTCGCTGTGGATGAGTACGATGATCTGGCTGCAACGGGTTCATGTGAGTTGCTGCTGGATGGTGTCGAAATCTCGCGCGGACAGATCAATATGAAGGGTTATGCGGACCAGCGTCAGTTGCGCACAGTTCGGGCAACCAATATTACCCGTGTGAATCATCGTGTAACCGATGAAGATCGCCGCAATCGTTTTGGCCATACGGGCGGCGTGTTGTGGTTGACCGGCTTGTCCGGATCGGGCAAATCGACTCTGGCAGTTGAGCTGGAAACCGAACTCTTTAACAGGGGCTATCAGGTTTATGTTCTGGATGGCGACAACATCCGCCACGGTCTGAACGCCAATCTTGGTTTTTCACCGGAAGACCGATCCGAGAATATCCGGCGTGTTGGTGAAGTTGCAGCGTTATTTGCGCGTGCCGGCTTCATCGCCATAAGTGCTTTTATTTCGCCCTATCAATCAGACCGCGAACGGGCCAGGGCCGCCGCGGATGACTTCCACGAAGTCTTTGTCAGTGCTGATCTCGGTGTCTGCGAAAACCGTGATCCCAAGGGTCTTTACGCCAAAGCGAGAAAGGGAGAAATCCTTGATTTTACGGGCATTTCGGCACCTTATGAACTACCTGAAAACCCCGAATTGACAGTCGATACTGGCAATCTTTCCGTTGAGGAAAGTGTTCATGCTGTGCTTGAGTATGTGAACGCCAACTTTGGTGCAACACCAAAATATCCCGCGGAATCGACATGAGCAAAAACCTTGCAGATGTACAGGCCAGAATAACTGCGGCAACCCGCCAGGCCAGCCGCGCGCCAGGCAGCGTCGGGCTTGTGGCTGTTTCCAAGACCAAACCAGCAGCAGAAATAAGACCTGTTCTCGAGGCCGGACAGCGCCTGTTTGGCGAAAACCGGGTTCAGGAAGCCGAAGGCAAATGGCCAGAATTGCGCGCAGACTTTCCGGATGCCAAAGTACATCTGATCGGTCCTTTGCAGACGAACAAGGTCAAGCAGGCGGTGGCCTTGTTTGATGCCATTGAAACGGTTGACCGGCCCAAACTTGCCAGGGCCCTCGCAACCGAGATGCAGCGGACAGACCGTTACCTTGATTGTTTTATCGAAATCAATGTTGGTGAAGAAGACCAGAAGGCTGGTATCGCGCCTCAGGATGCCGATGAATTCATCGCCCTTTGTCGGGACGAGCTGAAATTGCCAGTCAAAGGCTTGATGTGCATCCCGCCTGCGGGGGAAGAGCCCGCGCCCTTTTTCGCCTTGCTGGCCAAAATTGCGGCGCGCAATAATCTGGCAGAAATCAGCATGGGCATGAGCTCAGATTTTGAGGTAGCGATTGAATTTGGCGCAACCCTGGTCCGGGTTGGCACCGCTATTTTTGGTGCGCGGGACTATCCGCCCAAAAAATAGATCTAATCCGCCGCGGAAATTTCCAGCCTGCATCCGGGCGTAATCCGGTCCAGCACATACAGCATGTCCTCAAGGGGCACGGCCACACAGCCTTCTGTCGGTGCAAAATTTTCCCGCGCCAGATGAAAAAATATGGCGCTGCCGGCGCCTGGTACCACCGGATTGCTGTTGTGATCCAGGGTAACAATCACATCATAGACGTGATCCTCCCGCCACAGACTTTCGCACGACGCGCTATGAGGCAAGGTTACGAATTTGTTGTAGTCGGGATGCGCCGGATCATCGCACCAGCCATCATTCGGTGATAATGCGAAAACGGGCAAGGCGCTGACAGGTGCTGCCATGCGGTCCGGACGGAAATATATTTTTTGCAAGGCCCAGGACCCAACCGGGCTGATGCCATCGCCTTCGATTTTTTCAATCTGCCTGCCAGTCTTGCCCAGGGCACAGGTCATGACTCTGCTGCCCAGACAGAGTTTGCCGTCTGGTCTGACGATCAGATTCTTCGATTGATGGGGCATGCGCACAAATCCATGACATCAGGATAACCAGATTTCGTGGTCGTCCGTCAATGGAGTGGTTCGATTGAGAGAGCTTTAGTTGGCCTGGGACCCCTGCAGCGATTTTACCCGGGTATCGGTGTTATAGGCTGCGTGACTTTTGAAGGCAGCGCGCAGGTCCCGTGCTGCCGCCAGCAGTGCCTCACGATTTGCCACCTTTTGCTGTAACGGGGTCAGGCCATTTTCATTCAGGCCAGCCAGGGAAGCTGTTGTTGAAGGTGGGGTTGGCTGTGCAGGAGACATATAGGGCCGTGCCACCGGCTGAGGGCTTTCTGGTCGAGCAACCTGTTGGTTGGCCATTGCCAGATTTGTCAAAACGGGTGCTGGATTTGTTGACGCAGGTGCGGCCTGAGCTTGAACCATGGCTTGTGCAGGGCCTGCCCCGGGTCGGAACATATTATTCCGAATGGCGCCCGGGCTTGCCATGGCCACAGAGGGTTGAGGCTGCACAGAAGCTGCGGCACTTGCAGGCCTGTCGTGCATGTTAAAGAAATTGATGCCGCCAGCGCGCGCTATAGATTGGGCTTCGGACATCGCTGGTGCGCTTGATCCTGCTGCAGCACCGGGCGTTTCGGTCGCTGATGCAGTAGCAGCAAACTGCAGGGCAATGGGTTTGCTGGCCACAGTTGCTGCTGCGGGATTTGCCACAACTTCGGGTGCGACAGCGGCTACTGCTGTCTCAGGCGAGGTTGCGGGAACGGTATCATCTGTGTCGCCGTCGCCAAACAGGCTGGCAATTGCCATTTCACCGGCATCCTGGCCCGTCACTTCCTGCAAGGCTGTGTTTACAGCGGCGATTGCGAGGCCGGGCACACCACCCAGAAGGCCACCACCCAGCATACGTGCTGCAGGTGCGATCTTATCTCCGGTGATGGCGCGGTAAATGTCGGAAACAATAGGAATATGCTGCAAGGGATTGATGACATCGAGAATATCACCAAAGGTGAAGCCATCTTCGCCCCACGCCATGGACTCAGCCCCTTCCGCCGCTTCAGGTTTTACTGAACTGGCGGAGTTCTGATCCCGTGTTTTCATCGCACGTGCATAGTCCGCGTACCTGTCAAAAGGTTCGCCGCCACCGCTCGGTGCAATATTTTCCAATGTCATTTTAGCTCCTGTACTCACCAGGACCGTAGCAAGCGGGATGCCAGGAATTGGCACGCCATAAATATCATTTAATAACAGCTGCTTAGCGAGAATTTTGGTGATCAGACTGCATTCGAATCTGGCGATTCAGGCAATATCTGCCGTTTGCGCGAGCCCGAAGAGTGTTCTTGCCGGGCAGGCCTGGCCGACAGCCAAAATCAGAGCAAATGGCCACTGCGGCGACGTTTGGTCGCCAGATAGCGTTCATTGTGGGCATTTGGCGGAAAATGATGGGCGACGCGTTCAACGACTTCAATGTCCGCTTCAGCAAGTCCTGCCACCTTGTCGGGGTTGTTGGTCATCAACCGGACTTGCGAAAACCCCAGCAAATGCAGCATACGGGCAGCCGGCTGGAAGATACGCTCGTCTGATTCAAACCCCAGTCGCTCGTTGGCATCAACCGTGTCGAACCCCTGATCTTGCAGGTCATAGGCTCGCAGCTTGTTGATCAGACCGATACCGCGCCCTTCCTGGGCCAGATAACACAAGACCCCGCCCCCGGCTTCGCCCATCAAACGCAAGGCACCGCGCAATTGATCACCACAATCACATTTGAGAGACCCGAGCAGGTCGCCGGTAAAACATTCAGAATGAAGCCTCGTCAGCACAGGCTGGTTCCGCGGCGGGTCACCAACAATTATGGCCAGATGTTCAATGCCGCCGTCGGCCGGCCGGAAAGCGACAATACGGGTATCTTCCGCCCCTTCCAGAGGGACTTTTGCGGACGTTACCTCGATCAAGGCGTTGGCTTCCGCTTCAGGAAAGTCTTTTATTTCAATTACTTGTGTAGAAAGAACATCATTGTTCCGCATCCACAACAAAAGTGCCTCTGCAGCTGTGGGGGTAGCTTCTGCGTCGACACTGACGACAACAGCAGACGGCAGTAACCGGGCCAGTTTGCAAAGTTTGATCGCGGATTCAGTTAACAGGGGTTTTGGCGCTTCATTGCGGGCAAAGGGGCCGCGCAAGGGATGGGTAAGGTCATCCGTCGGATCCGCAAGGGCGGAAAGATCAGACGCCGTGTCATTTTGTCCAATGCGCAGAGAAATGGCGTTGGATTTTGGTGGAATATGCAGAACTTCAGCCCGTCGGGCACTGATAATAAAACCAAAATGCGGGGCATCTGTATTTTTGGCCAGATCACGCATCTCTTTCAAGCCTGTATCGGTCAGGTCTTCCGCTGCCCTGGCAATCGCAATGGACCCGTCTCCATCAATCAGGGCCACGGCCAGTCCGCGGCGCAAATCAGCAATGGCACGACCAATGCTGCGAAGGGGACGGTTCAGGGGAACGGATGTCGTCATAATTCTCGTTATCGCTTGTGCGCAGTCGGCAACTGGCGGCAACCCTTGCCAAATCGCGACAGGGCGTTAGATATGATATCAAACGTTCCGTAACCGCCAGGGCTTGCCGGGTATGGTGTGTGCGGTCACAATTACCTGCTTATTCAAGTCGGCACAAGCGCCGGAAATATGAAGTTTCGTTGCAAACCAGGGTGGAACGCTGATCCGCCACAGGAGAAAATGTATGGCCCCTGAGGGCAAAGACGACACCACGTCAACGAATGATCGTTGGGAAAGTGGCATTCACACTGATTTTTCCAGGTCGATGTCCTATGGCGACTATCTGCAACTGGACAAGATCCTGGATGCCCAGGAAATCAGGTCCGAAGCCCACGACGAAATGCTGTTTGTCATCATCCATCAAGCGTCTGAGCTTTGGCTGAAATTGATGATCCATGAAATACAGGGGGCAGCAACAGCACTGACAGATGGTAAATTGCAAACCGCTTTCAAGATGCTGGCCCGGGTTTCACGCATTCAGTCGCAGATCATTCAGTCGTGGGATATTCTGTCGACGATGACACCATCAGATTATTTGACCTTCCGGGACACGCTGGGGCAATCGTCCGGGTTTCAGTCCTGGCAATACCGCTCTGTCGAATTCATGCTGGGCAACAAAAACGGTGCCCTGGTAAAACCTCATATGCACGACAAGGCACTGGCGGATAATTTGACGAACATTTTGAATACACCCAGTGTCTATGATCTGGCTTTAGGGATTTTGGCTGAAAATGGTCTCGCCATTGATGCCTCCAGGCTGGATCGGGACTGGTCAAAACCCTATGAGCCGCACGAAAGTGTTGAAGCGGCGTGGGTGGAAATCTATCAGCAGCCGGAAAAATATTGGGAACTTTATCAGTTGGCCGAAAAACTGATTGATGTTGAAGACTGGTTTCAGCAATGGCGCTTTCGCCACATGAAAACAGTTGAAAGGATCATCGGTTTCAAGACCGGCACAGGGGGCACATCGGGTGTCGGCTTCTTGAAAAAAGCGCTGGATCACAGGTTCTTTCCCGAACTCTGGTCCTTGCGCACGGCACTATAGAAATTAACCGGAACCAGTCAGGAAACAATAATATGAGTGACGTCATTTACCGAGGATATGATCGGGAAGCCCTGGACGCGCAGTATTTTTTACGTCCGCAAGTTGATGATTTCGAGGCATTTGTCACCTTGTATCAACAACTTAGTACTGAGGCTCGGGAGGAGTTCAGCTGTGCGCTGGACATCGCCTATGGGGAACAGCCTGGCGAAAAGCTGGATGTGTTTATGCCGGATGGTGCGTCAGGTGCACCTGTGCATTTTTTCATTCATGGCGGCTACTGGCAGTCCATGGACAAAAGCGACTTTGACTATGTTGCCAAGGGTTTGGTGCCAAGGGGTGCCGTCACTGTTGTCGTCAATTACACCCTGGCCCCTGAAGTTCATATTGATGAAATAGTCCGCCAGAACCGGGCAGCGCTTGCCTGGACCTGGAAAAACATCGCGCAATATAGAGGTGATCCGGACAACATCCATGTCTCTGGTCATTCCGCCGGCGGCCATTTAACCGCGATGATGGGGGCTACGGACTGGCCGGGTTTTGATAATGATCTACCAGGAAATCTGGTCAAAAGCGGTTTGCCGATCAGTGGCGTATTTGAACTCGAACCCGTCCTGAAATCGTATCTCAATGAGGTCCTGGATCTGGATGAAGCTGAAGCCGAACGCAACAGCCCGGCCTTGCTGACATCGCCTCAACCTATGCCCTATGTCCTGACTCTGGGCGGCGACGAGACCGTGGAGTTTCATCGCCAGACAAACGATTACGCCCAGACCCTCAGGGATCAGGGATCTGATGTTGAAGTGATTATTCCGGATGGACTTAACCACTTTACAATTGTCGAGGAATATAGGGATCCGAACAGTAATCTGACTAATATTGCCTGCCGATTGATGGGGCTTGGCTGATGTGAAGGCCTTTTGCAAACATGGTTGTTCGAATCGGGCTTTTGATGCATCCTTGTTTGTGTTAATCCGGGCGTGCAAAAGCAATATGACACGGGAGTATTAAGCGCATGAGTGCTGGCAAGTCTGTCTTGTTGGTTGACGATGACGAGGCCCTGCGCCAGACGTTGTCAGATCAACTCGGCCTGCATGAAGAATTCAGCGTATCTGTTTCGACAACAGGCGCGGATGCCCTGGAACTGGTGAAAACCGGTGTTTATGACCTGATATTGCTTGATGTCGGTTTGCCAGACCTTGATGGACGCGAGGTTTGCAAGTTGATGCGCAAGGCAGGCGTCAAAACCCCCATCATCATGTTAACGGGCGCCGATTCTGATTCTGATACCATTCTTGGTCTTGAGTCCGGCGCCAACGATTACGTCACCAAGCCGTTTCGCCTCGGCGTTCTTGTTGCCCGGATGCGGTCACAATTACGTCAACATGAACAAAGCGAAGATGCCGTCTTCAATATCGGTCCCTACAGTTTCAGACCGGCAAACAAATTGCTTGTGGAACTTGAGACGGAAAAAAAGGTTCGGCTGACGGAAAAGGAAACATCGATCCTGAAGTATCTTTATCGCGCGGGATCAAAAGTTGTTGGCCGCGAAATTCTGTTGGCCGAAGTTTGGGGATACAATGCCGGTGTCACCACACATACGCTGGAAACCCATATCTATCGGCTGCGTCAAAAAATAGAACTCAATCCATCGGAGGCAGCCATATTGGTTACCGAGCCAGGCGGCTATCGACTGGCACCATAAACTGAAACCGTAAAGGGGCGACGGTTGAACGATCAAGACGACTTTTCAGTAAAGTTCTGGGGTGTGCGTGGCAGTATTGCCTGCTCTGGTCCCAGTACAGTGCGCTATGGCGGCAACACGTCTTGCCTCGAGGTGCGTTGTGGCGATCGCATCATTATTCTTGATGCCGGTTCCGGCATTCGCTATCTCGGCAATGAACTGATCACCAAGGGTCCGCTGGATGTCGATATCTTTTTGACCCATACCCATTTTGACCACATCTGTGGCATGCCGTTTTTTACACCCTTTTTTGTGCCACAAAGCAAGTTCCGTATTTCTGCCGGACATTTGTTGCCGGAACATAATGTTGAATTTGTCCTCAGCGAAATGATGATGGCGCCGTTGTTCCCGGTCCCCATGGCGATCTTCAATGCCGACATCGCCTTCCAGGATTTTATTTCCGGCGACACGCTTGATCTGGGTGACGGCATCACCTTGCGTACGGCACCGCTCAATCATCCCAATCGCGCCACCGGCTATCGCGTTGAATATCAGGGCCGCTCGATTTGCTACATCACAGACACGGAACATACGCCGGGCGCACCGGATGAAAATGTCGCTGGTTTGATCCACGGTGCAGATATTGTAATTTATGATGGCACCTACACGGACGATGAATTCCCCAACCATATTACCTGGGGACATTCGACGTGGCAGGAAGGTTTGCGCATGTGTGAAGCAAACGATGTCAAAAAATACGTTCTGTTTCATCACGATCCCGAACGCGATGATGACCAGCTCGACGAGATCGGTCGTCAGCTTGAAGAGCTGAGACCAGGAACGGTCGTTGCCCGCGAGGGCATGGTTCTCAACCCCTGATCTGATATGCGATTTCGCCAATTAGTCATGGGCCTGCAAACGGTTCTGGGTTTGCGCCAGCGTGGATTTTTTATTCCCTATCGTTACGCCGACACCCTGCCTAAATCAGGTGATGGCGCGGATGACATCAAACCTTATGATCCGATGCTGGTGGCCATGGCAGAGAAGAAGCCGGAAATGGCGACCCTGGTTCAGAGCATCAACGGATTTGCAAATGATCTGAAAAAGATTGGCGATCAACCGCCGCCTGCCCCGCGCTGGAACCAGGACTGGTTTCCCGTTCTCGATGCCGCCGCGGCTTATGGGCTGGTCCGTCAGACAAAACCAAAACGCATTGTCGAAGTGGGTTCCGGCCATTCGACCCGGTTTATGGCGCAGGCGATTCAGGATCAGGTGTGCGCGACTGAATTTACCGCAATAGATCCTCAACCGCGAGCCGTGATCGAAGGCCTGGACATTCAG
>Ga0233443_1002259_pt1 | contig 14923 bp, 9 predicted proteins | sample SI_123_September_2_FD_182784 | JGI IMG/M metagenome (GOLD analysis project Ga0233443, IMG submission 182784) | Seawater microbial communities from Saanich Inlet, British Columbia, Canada - SI_123_September2016_200_MG | ecosystem: Environmental > Aquatic > Marine > Inlet | place: Canada: British... | reverse complement strand
CGGAATAGTCGTTCTATTCCAAACTTTTATGATTGAAGATCATTTGAAGATGAAGTGAAGATGGAATCAAGAACGGGAAGTTATTTCGTGCACGTTCCTTATTATGTGTCTGATTATTATGTGTCTGAGAACTTAGACTCAGCATCCATATTTTTATGAAGAATACGAATAACAATGACTTTACTTTTTGTGTCTTCACGATAATAAATAATATGACTCCCCTGAGGAAACTTCCTGTAACCTGGTTTTATGTAATCACACTTTTTTCCGATTGAAGGCGTTTCAGATAACAAATGAAAACCATCATCAAATTGCTTAATGTACAAATATCGCTGATCTCGCCCCCAGCGTTTTTCAGTAAAAATAGCAATTTTTCTCAAATCTTGCTTGGCTTTACGGGTTAAAGCAAATACTTTCATCCCTCAATTTCACTGTCAAGCTCAGTCATAAAAGCATCATATTCATAATCAGAAATTCCACTTTTTTCTCCGTCATCAAGTGCATTTCTCAAAGTTTGAAGCTTAGTTTCAGTATTTTCGAGCATTCTCAATGCAGCCCTCATTACTTCACTGGCGGAACCAAATCGCCCACTTTCTACTTGACCCGCAATAAAGCAATCAAAATGCTCGCCCAAAGTAACACTCGTATTTTTAGCCATAATCCACCTCAGTTATACCAATATATACCTAATTATGGTATGCAATGCATAAAAAGTCACCATCATTATTTCCCCATCTTCTCAGCTTCAATCATTTCTTCATACAGCTTAAACAAATACTCAAGACGTTCTTCATCACTTTCAAAGGGTTTCTTTCGGTAGCATTGCTCTACCGCCAAATCCATTTCATGATGGGCTTGACGTAAACCTTTGGGCATTTTGTCAGGGTCATAGAGTTCCGCCATGGTTTTTTCTGGATGTTGTTCACGTTCGTCGAGTACGTTGAAAACGTGGTCTTCGAGGGTTGTTTTTTGGGTGTCGGTAATTTCTGGAAAGGGGAAGGTGTTGTAGCAAAGGGCAGAGGAATAACGGTAATCTGTTTTAAGGCGACCTGCAACGGTGCGCACCCATGTCATGTGGATGAGGGACGAGATGATGGCGAAGATAAAAGGTTCTGGGTCGTAGATGGCTTGTGCTGAATCGAGAATAATTGTATCTTTTTCAAGAAAACCTATTGGAATGTAATATCGTCTTTCAGATGATACTCGTGGAATTATTATTGAGTTTTGTTTACCATATCTTGTTTCAGCAAAACGATGTGATGAAATTGCCTTAACTTGAGTTGCTTTCTTTTTACTTGCTAAACGGAATTCTCGCACTTGTTCTATGCGCTTATTTACACATTTAATAGATTTGGCTAACGTCAAATCTTTATCTTCTACCCAAAGGCAAAAACGATGTTTATCATTAATAAACTCTGATGAACCAATTAGCTTTTTTATAAACATATTAGTTTCTGGTAAAACATCAAGAAGAGTGTTTCGCTCTTCTTGATTAAGTAACAAAAACCCACCGTCAACCGCACCATTACCACGAAGCATTGCAGGTATCATTGAAAGTGGAGATGAACGCTTAGATATTGTTATATTTCTAGCATTTGTCAAATACGAATTTATATTTTTAACAGTATTGGTTAAACCACCATTAAAGATTAACTTTGGTGCTGCTGATAAATTTCTCACTCCAACAATTACACAAGTAACACCAGCATTACCCTTTGCATTATTTGTCCATTTGAATGACTGATGAGCAAAACATATCTCAATATTCATATCAAAAACATGAGGCCAAAGCAATGCAACTTGCTCCCCTTGATTTATAGAATTTGTTGATACAAATGCAAATTTCGTACTAGAGTTTTTAATATATTTTGCCCCTAATAAAAACCAACTGGCAATATAATCAAGACTTTTAAATTTTGTTATTCCTTTAAAAACTAAAGCTAAATCATTTTTTTGTTGTAATGTTTGAAGACTATACCCCAAATAAGGCGGATTCCCCATAATATAAATCTCCACCCCATCATCCTTCGGACAAACCCCCTCCCAATCCAACCGAGTCGCATTACCACAAACAATATGCCCACCCTTCTGCAAAGGCAATGTCGGTTTAGCACAACCAAAAACACCTTTAAATGCCAAATTCATTTGATGTTCTGCCAGCCATAATGAAAGTTTGGCTGTCTCATGAGCAAAATCATCCAGTTCTATACCATAAAACTGAGTCAGTAAAACCCCTGATTGTGCCAATTTCCAGTTGTCTGGACTGATTTCTTGTAGCCGTTTAAAAATTTCAATCTCTAGTTTGCACAGTTCTTTATAGGCAATAATCAGGAAATTTCCCGAACCACAGGCAGGATCAAATAAACGTAGATGATAAAGCCTATCTAAAAGCTTGGTGAGTTTGTTTTCAATATTTTTTTCACTGGCCATGGCTTTTTCAAGCTGTTCTTTAAAATCATTCAAAAACAGCGGTTCAATCACTTTCATGATATTGGCAACCGAGGTGTAATGCATTCCCAAACTACCACGTTGGTCGCTATGCACGACCGCTTGCATCATTGAACCAAAAATATCAGGGTTGATTTGCTTCCAGTTAAGCGTACCTGCATCAATGATCATTTTACGTGCTTTGGTATTCAGTTTTGGTGCGGGGTAATTCACCTCAAACAAGCCACCATTGACATAAGGAAAGGCTTTTAAATAAGCAGGTTCATGATTCCGCTGTCTGACATTAAGCACTTTAAATAAAACAATGAGATAACCCTGCAAATCACTACCGTCTTCAAGAGTATGTGAGGCGACTGCATTGGTAAACTGATCCTCTTTAAAAATACCCGTATCTTCGGCAAAGAAGCAGAATAATAGTCGTGACAGAAAAATATTTAGCCCATGTCTTTCGCTATCACTCTCAATATGATTTTCTTGAATAATAATATCGTAAAGCTGTGCCAGTTTTTCAGCTGCTTTAACATCGGCAAGATTTAGGCTTTGAATTTGTGTTTTTTCCATACCAGCCCAAGGCAAGAAAAAGGCGTAGTGTTCACTGAGTTTAGTAAAAGGAATATCAAGACTATCCCCTACAACGGTATCCACGGCTAACAGTGTTTTATAGTCAGTAACAATAATAAAACGGGGATTGTGCTTTAGAATAGCATCGTTATGTTGTGCTTCATCAATGGTTAGAAGTAAATCATTTTGTCTTTCAATTTTAAAAAATAACTTTTTTTTCCAAAGTATCTCGCCGTCATTATTAGCTTGATTATAATCGCCTTTTTTAAGCCGTGTGATGGATGATTTAGGGAAGTCATAGGCAAGCAGTAACTCATAAATAAATTCATTCTGGAAATTTTCTTGGCTATTATTTTGACTGTGCAAATTTATGATAGAGTCTATCTGTTGTTCAAGCTTGTTTAAATCCATATCGAATTAATCCCATCAACAAAGCCCATTAGACAACAACAAAAGCTCACTGTATAACATTTATAATTTCAATCAAAGCTTGTTCATCAATCACTTTAACACCTAACTTTTCTGCTTTATCCAATTTTGATCCTGCGTTTTCACCCGCAACAACACAAGTGGTTTTTTTTGAAACACTGCCACTGACTTTAGCACCTAATTCTTGTAATTGACGTTTAGCGTCATCCCGTTTGAGCGTTTCCATACCACCTGTTAAAACAAAAATTTCACCATGTAAGGGCAACAGCTCAATCGGTTTTACTTCAATATTTTGCCAATAAAGACCTGAATCAATAAGTTGTTCAACAATTTGCTCGTTTTCTATTTTGCTAAAAAACTTTTTGATATTTGAGGCAACAACAGGGCCAATATCAGGAATCTGTTCCAGTACCGCTAATTCAGCGTGTTTAATGGCATCCAGATTACCTAAGTTATTGGCCAACGACAAAGCGGTTGCTTGTCCTACTTCTCTGATACCCAGTGAATAAATAAAACGATCCAATGTGGTCTTTTTGCTTATTTTTAGAGATTTAATCAGATTGTCGGCCGATTTTTCACCCATGCGTTCCAAGTTTTTCAACTGTTCTATGGATAATTGATACAAATCCGAAATATTATGAATCAGCTCAAGGTCAACCAACTGTTCAACCAGTTTGTCGCCCAAACCATCAATATCCAGTGCTTTTCTTGATGCAAAATGCTTAATGGCTTCTTTGCGTTGCGCCTGACACATTATTCCACCCGTACAGCGAATGCTGGTTTCGCCCTCTATTTTTTCCACCTCAGAACCACAAACGGGACATTCATCAGGCATGGTGAATTCATCGAGCGATTGTTGTCGTTTTTCACTTAATGATCGAACAATCTCAGGAATCACATCCCCAGCCCGTCTGACATAGACTGTATCCCCCACTCGAACATCTTTCCGTTTAATTTCATCAGCATTATGCAACGTAGCATTGGTCACAATGACGCCCCCTACTAACACAGACTCTAATCTAGCGACAGGTGTTAACACTCCTGTTCTACCGACCTGTACATCAATGGCTATCACTTTTGACAAAGCTTCTTGAGCTGGAAATTTATGAGCAATTGCCCAGCGAGGTGCACGTGACACAAAACCCAACTGCTCTTGAGTTTTAAACTGATTGACCTTATAAACCACACCATCAATTTCATAAGGTAATTGGTCACGTTTGTGTAAAATATTTTGATAAAAAGCCAAACATGCCTGAGCATCTTCAGCCAATGAACTTTCAGGACAAACGGGCAAACCCCATTGCTTTAATAAAGCCAATGCATCACTGTGATAATCTGGTAAAAAACCTGACGATACTTGACCGATAGAGTAACAAAACATGGATAACGGTCTATTTGCTGTGATTTTTGAATCCAACTGCCGAAGACTACCTGCGGCTGCATTACGAGGGTTTGCAAAAACTTTCTGAGCATTTTTCAATGCTTTTTGATTCATTTCATTGAAACCCTGCAAAGGCATAAAAACTTCACCTCTCACTTCCAGCTTCTCGGGGATATTATTTCCCATTAACTTCAATGGAATGATGGCAATGGTTCTTATATTTTCAGTAACGTTCTCACCCGTTTTTCCATCACCACGAGTTGCGGCACGAATCAAACACCCATTTTCATACTGCAAACTGATGGCAAGCCCATCTAATTTAGGCTCTGCAAAATACTGAAAATCACTGGATGCCAAGCGATCACACAAGCGTTGATTGAAATCAAGAATATCCTGATCATCAAAGGCATTGGCAAGAGACAGCATAGGAACTTCATGAGTCACTGTCTGGAATTTTAATAATGCTGGCGCACCCACTCGCTGAGTCGGTGAATCCAGTGTCAAACATTGAGGAAATTGTTTTTCTAACGATTGTAATTCAACAAATAGTTTGTCGTATTCTGCATCAGGAATGGTGGGTTCATCCAATACATAATATTGATAGCCATATTGATGCAGCTGGTCTCTTAGCCATTGGATTTTTGCCAAATCCTGGTGGGATGGCATCATTTCTTATCGGGGTGCATTTGGCCCTGTAATCCAAATTGCAAAATTTCATCTCGCAAATGATCAATGGTTTGCTTGGTCATGGTACTGCGAGAATGATCAACTAAATCACCATTTAATACTTCAGCCACCGTTTGTGCGGTATAGAGCATGTCGGAAAACATTTCTAAACCATCTTTAGCGCCAGGTAATTTTAAGAAGAAAGAAATTCCTGGTGTTACGGTTCCTTCTAAGCCATCACTGATAAAGTAACCTGGCTCAATCATATTGACAACACTGAACATAGACTCTTCCTTGCCATCCACTTCAGTCATTCGATGAAATATATTCATCTCCCCATAAACCAATCCAGCTTCTTTAAAGGCTTGAGAAAGTTGTTCTCCGTTAAAGCGTTCGTCAGCTTCCGCCACAACACTGATGACAATGATTTTTTCAGAGTCATCTTTTTGATCATCAACGTCATTGGGCATATCTTGTTCTGTTGAGATATTTGGAAAACGATCAAGCTCTGCCTGTTTTCTGTCTGCAACAATGTTATTGAGACCTGAATCAACCATGACATCATCATTCAAATTAACGCCTTCAAATTCTTCATTGAGATCATTGTTTTTGTCTGAATAGATATCTTCTGCTTTAGTGTGAAATCGATCCCACAAATATATACCGATAATGACTGAAATGCCGATGGTTATAAGAATAATCCTTAATACTTCTGTATCCATGTCGTTTACCACTCATTCATTTAAAAATTTGAGAAAAGGCAGAGATTAAAAGATGCAATTATCTCTACGGTAATCGTAACTGGTCGGCATTATATCATCTAGTTAGACAGAGACAAGACATGCCTTGCCCTACATGACAAATATTCAACATTTTTTTAAGGACAAATTCAGGTTTTAATCATTTCAACCGCTTCATCCACATCAACCGCAACCAATCTTGAAACACCAGGCTCCTGCATGGTAACTCCAGACAACTGATTGGCAAGTTCCATCGTTGTTTTATTGTGAGTAATAAAGATAAACTGGACTTGTTTTGACATTTCGCGAACCAATTCACAAAACCGTCTAACATTAGCTTCATCCAACGGCGCATCCACCTCGTCTAGCATACAAAAAGGCGCAGGATTCAAGTCAAAGATGGCGAATACCAGAGAAACAGCGGTTAATGCTTTTTCTCCACCCGATAGTAAGTGAATGGTACTGTTCTTTTTGCCTGGTGGACGAGCCATCACCGTAATGCCTGTATCCAGCAAATCATCTCCTGTTAACTCAAGTTCTGCTTGTCCACCACCAAATAATTTAGGAAATTTTTCTTTAAAGCCAGAATTAACTCGTTCAAAGGTATCTTTAAAACGATGCCGTGTTTCACGGTCAATTTTACGAATGGCATCTTCCAGTGTTTCCAGTGATTCGGTTAAATCGTCATGCTGAGATGTCAAATATTGCATTCGTTCTGAATGTTCTTCGTATTCATCAATCGCGGCCAGATTAATGGTACCTAATTTCTGTATTTTGGTAGATAATTCATCCAACATTTGTTGCCAGCTTTTAATCGTTGCTGACTCATCAATTACTTTAAGCAAATCATTTGCGGCGGTTTCATCACCACCAATTTTTTCCAGTAGATTTCTCGATGAAATCAATATTTCCTGACGAGATAAAGTCACTGCATTGATATCTTGGCGTGCGATATCAATTTTATTTTCTACTGCATGGCGATCACTTTCGTGTTGATTCAACAATTGCCGAATCATTTCAACATCATCTCTGATTTTATTTAACGTCGATTCTACCTCTAAACGTTTATTCAGTAATAAATCTAACTCTGACTTAATTTCTTCAAGTGGATGCCCGCTATTTTCCATTTGTTGCTTGATTTGTTGTTGCCTATCGTCTAATTGTTCAATCTGATAGCGCTCTCGTTCCAAGCCTTGTGATTTAGATTTTAACTCGACTCGTTTAGACTCCAACGATACATGAATTGCCTGCACGCTATCTTTTTGTCTAACCAATTCTACTTGTTGCTGACGAAACTGATGCTTAATATTGTCTCGCTTAACTTGCAGACTATCCTTTACTTCTGACAATCGAACCACTTCATCCAGAGCATTATGTAAACGCTCTCTAGCACCGATGACTTTATTTTCATCCAACTCGGATTGTAATTCAATTTCATTGATTTCAGATTCCAGTTGCAACTTGCGTTTGACCGATTGTTCCTGACGAGATTTTTTGACGTTTAACTGACTACTGATGGTATTTAATTCACGCTGTGATTGATTGGTTTGTTTTTGCAAACTTTCTTTTTGATCTTCTAACAACAATAATGCTTCTTTCAAATTATCCACTTTGTCCGAACACAGTTGATCTTCAGTTTCCAATGATGTTAATTCGACTTTTAACTGGTTAATTTCCTGTTCTCTTGCCAATGCCCCCGTTTGCTGTTGATCTCCTTGATTCAATTTAGCCCAATGTGGGCCTAACCATAAGCCATCAGGAGTAATCACGGACTCATTCGACATCAAGCTAGAATGCAATTTAAACGCTTCTCCCCAATTTTCAGCAATGTAGATGCCATCCAACAAATAATTGAGATTTTCAGGTAACTGCACATAGTGTAACAACTTGTTTTTTTCGTTGAGTGTGGCATTTATCTTGGCTGTCGAATCAATGCCATGTAAATAAATAGAACCTTTTTTCAATGCATTTAATGCTTGTTGGTAATTGCCAATATCATCAACACAAATGGCTTTAAGTTCATTTTGTAAAATAATCTCAACCGCTGTTTGCCACTGTTGATCAGCTTCAATCAGTTTAAACAAACTCTCTGCATTTTCTAACTGATGAGTTTGTAACCAATTTTTAATGGTTTTATCATTTTTTTGCAGCATTGCCTGTTGTAAAGCCTCTAATGATGACAATCGGCCATGTTTTGACTGCACTTGTTTTTTCAACTGATCCCATTGCTGAGACGTGGAATTCTGCATCACTCTCTGATCTTTTAGCATCAATATAATTTGATCAGATTTCTCGTTTGCTTGCTCAATTTCAATTTGTAATTTTACTTCCTTCATTGATAATTTTTCTATTTCCAACTGGAAATCATCCCCCACCAACGAAGACAAATCATTTTCCAAACGCTTAATACGTTGACTGGATTGCGTCATTTGTTGCTCTAAGTGATTGATGTTGGTGCGTTCAATTTGTGCCGTTTGTGAAGGTTCAGATGATTTAGAATTAAGTTCATCCCAGTCTTGCTCAACCTGCATCATTTGTTCTTCAATTTGCTCAATTTGTTCCTCTAAAATTAAAGATTTTTCCTGCTCCATTTCATAGTTTGGCTCTGCCTTATCAATATCATTTTGTAGCTCAATAATACGTTCCTGATCACTGGTGAGATTAGATTGAGTTTGGCTAATCGATTCTTCAATACGTTTTAACTCTTCTTTTTGTTGTTGTTTTTGTTCAATACTGTGCTTGATGGTTTGTTCCGCTTTGACAATGTCAGAACCTACGCTGTAAAATTGTGCCTGAATATCCTTATACTGATCATCAAAATCCAGATGTTTTTCTCGATCCTGTAACAAGGCATTTTCAATTCGACGTTGTTCTGCTATTAATGACTCAAGTAATTTTTCGCGTTCAGTCAAACCTTTTTCTAAATTGAGTCGTTGTTTGTTTTGCTCAAACCATTGCAATGCTGTTAGCTCTTCTTGAAATTGCCTTTCCTGTTCTTTCAACAATTTATATTTTTCAGCAACTTTGGCCTGTCGCCCCAAATGCTTGAGCTGTTTTTCAACTTCATCACGGACATCCAATAAACGATCTAAATTATCACGGGTATGCCTGATTCGAGTTTCGGTTTCCCGCCGTCGCTCTTTATATTTTGAAATTCCTGCCGCTTCTTCAATAAAAACCCTTAATTCTTCAGGTTTGGCTTCAACAATTCGTGAAATAGTGCCTTGTTCAATGATTGCATAACTGCGAGGACCAAGCCCCGTCCCCATAAATAAATCAGTAATATCTTTGCGTCGACAACGGGTATTATTTAAAAAATAGATGGATTGACCATCCCGTGATAACTGACGCTTGACAGAAATATGGGTATATTGTGCATATTGTCCACCCGCAGAACCATCGATGTTTTCAAAACACAATTCAATGGTAGCCAATCCCACAGGTTTTCGTGATGTCGAGCCATTGAAAATAACGTCAACCATTGACTCGCCTCTTAAGTTTTTGGCAGACGACTCACCCATCACCCAGCGCACCGCATCAATTACATTAGATTTCCCACAACCATTAGGTCCAATAACAGCCACCAAATTACTTGGAATCGGTACAGTTGTCGGATCTACAAATGATTTAAAACCTGCTAATTTTATCTTTTCAAGGCGCATGATTATGTGTTAGTTATTTTCTTAAATCTTAATAAAAAAGATATAAAATATGTTTTTATCAAACTAAAGCAATAGATTTTCCATTTTTTTATTTAAATAATTAATTGCGTATTGGTTGAATTTCGTTAATATTGTCAGCATATTGTTAAAAACATTTTCAAGGAAAGCTTTATGATCACCATGACCGACACCGCCAAAACCTACTTATCAGATATGTTAACCGCACAAGATATTGATGACATTGCTTTACGAATATTTGTAAAAGACCCAGGAAAACAAACGGCACAAGTAGAATTTGCCTTTTGTGGCCCAGAGGGCGAAAACAAAACGGATGTCAACGTGTCATTTAATGAATTTGAAGTATTTTTAGACCGTACAGCCTTGCCCTATCTTAAAGACATTGAAGTTGAATATGTCAAAGACAAGATGGGAGGAAAAATTCAAGTCATCGCACCGCACATTAATGCCCCTATATTGGATGAAAATAGTTCTATTGAAGACCGTATCCGACATATATTAAACAGTGAAGTTAATCCAGGTTTAGCATCTCATGGTGGTGCAATTGATTTGGTTCAAGTTGAAAATGGTGACACCGCTGTAATGAAGTTTGGCGGTGGGTGCCAAGGTTGTGGCATGGCAAACGTGACAATGAAACAAGGTGTTGAAAAATCTATTTTAGAAAAAATTCCTGAAATAAAAAGAGTGGTCGACGTAACAGACCATAGCCAAGGAACTAATGCTTACTATAAATAAGTGAATATAATATATTTAAATAAATATTACGCTGAATCAATATGTTAGGAATTTCTAGCCCAAAATACAGTTTCAGCGACACAAATTTTACAAAATTGAACTATAATTAGGTTAGGAATTATAAGGTTTTTTACTGTAATAATTCCCAGCTTTGCACACATTAGAGAACATCTCATGATGACACAAAACCAGCCCAAATTATTAGTTGTAGATGACATGCCCATTAACGTCAGCTTAATGGAAGAAATGGTCAAAAATGAGTATCAAATATTCTCTGCTTACAATGGGGCTGATGCGATAAAAATTGCATCGAATAATAAACCAGACTTAATCCTTTTAGATATAATTATGCCAGAAATGGATGGATATGAAGTTTGTCAAACAATCAAAAATAATTCTTTGACAAAAGATATTCCTATCATTTTCATCACCACTAAAGATCACATAGAAGATGAGAGTTTTGGTTTAAAAATGGGGGCGATTGATTACATCACCAAACCATTCAACCTATCCATTGTCAAACAACGAATTCAAAACCACATCAGTTGCCAGGAACATCAAAAAGCATTACAAGAAGTCATCGAATGCAAACAAAAACAGTTAATTCATTGTGAAAAATTATCATCAATGGGTACGCTGATGGCAGGCATCACGCATGAAGTTAACAATACCATGACTTATGTCCTCGGCAATTTGAGGATGATCAAAAAATACAACAATAAGTTTTCTTCATTTTATTCATCTACAGAAAAATTAATTGGTAATTTAGATCACCACACGGATGTTAATGATATAGAAAATTCACTTCAAGAATTTAAAGAACTCAATGAATCTGAGTTAAAATCAGGCAAAGTATTGGCCTATTCTCAGGAATCTATAAATGATTGCATTGAAGGAATGGACAGAATCACCAGTATCCTGAAAAACCTTAAACTATTCAGTCATCAGGATGATGAGACATCTCAAACACCTGAGTTATGTGATATAAATTCGTGTATTGATATGTCCGTCAAACTGGTTGCCAACGAATTAAAATACAAATCTGAATTGGTTAGAGACTATAGCAACAACTTGCCACAGATTAATGCTTGTGAATTACAACTGAGCCAGGTTTTCGTTAATTTACTCATCAACGCATGTCACGCCATCAATAAACAAGGCATCATTAGTATTTCTACAGATTTTAAAGACAACAACGTCATTATTCAGGTTTCTGATAATGGCTGTGGCATCCCTGAAGAAATGCAAGAACGAATTTTTGAGCCATTTTTCACAACAAAATCTCGTGAAATAGGATCTGGACTAGGTTTAAGTATTTCGCATGATATTATCAAAATGTATCAAGGTAATATAACAATCAACAGCATTGTCGGCACAGGAACAACCTTTACCATTTCATTTCCCATAGAAAAAGCAAATATTGACTGATACCCAATTCATTAAAATAAGTCAAATCACCACCTTTTAAGAATACAATACCTTTCGATAAAAGTAAAAAAACCTTATTATTCAGATACTTGTTAATATAATTCTCATAATTACTACTTTTCATATTTAGAAAAAATCACTTTTCACATTGAAAGTTATCCATTCTGTTATCCATATCACAATTAGAATTCATAATTCAGGCTATATTATCTTCAAGGCGTTAATATTTGGTTAACCAAAGGTAGTAGATATGATTAAAAAAGACAACTTAGCCTATCAAAGCCATGTACATGAAACAAAATGTAACCAGGCAATTTTTGATAATACTCAATCAATCATTCACGATTATTTTCAAAAACAATTTCAATCATTATTTGAAAATATTGATGATGCTTTTTTTGATCAAGCAGATAAAGCTGCCAATAATAATGAACAAGCCAGTTTTTTTGATGCCATGCGAATCATCCGAAAAGAACGCCAATCTATTGAGAACAATTATTACAAAGCAACACTTGATAGATATCGAGAATTCTGGCTACCAAAAAACAAATCCAACCAAACCAAACAGCAAAATCAGTCTATTTTTCAGCTTAGCCTAGTCACAGATGATGCCTTAGAACAAAATATTGCAATTAATGATATGATCAAAAAAGGAGAAACCCATCATCATGATTTTTCTGATTTTTTTGAATACCGCTTCGCTTATTTTCAAAATCAACATCGATTAGACTCAGAAAAAAATCCTGTCTGTATCAGTTCAATTTGTAAGAATTTTCAACAAATTATTGACCCCATTGATATCAATATCGAAGCCAAACTGGTTATTTACAAATTATTTGAGAGATTCATCGTCAATCAACTGGCTGAAATGTATGAATCACTCAGTCAAAAATTATCTGAGTATGACTCTGGCGAAAATATCAATCATCAACCAATCCAACAAAATATCAAAAAAGATCAAACCCAAACATTATCAACAAACAAAACATCAGTACAAAAAAATGAGAATAACAATGTTGTTATGCACCCATCCGTGACAAAACAACCATTGGATCATTTTTCTGACATCAACATGAAACAATATGTTCCAGTCAATGTTATTCATGAATATTTCACCCGCAGTCATTCACAAACAGTCCAGGATTTATCTAACCTACAAAATCAATCGCTTCATCAGCTAAATACAACGACAAACAATCAAACACAAAATACTAATACCTCAATACCAGAGCTATCCTCAAATGATCATCATGAGGTAGTTGAAAGTAGTGTCATTAATATGGTCAGCATGGTTTTTGAATTTTTTATTGATGATGAAAATATTGATAATCGATTAAGAATATTATTGAGTCAATTACAAATCCCAATGATTAAGGTGGCTCTGCTAGATAAAACTTTTTTTGAAAAAACAGATCATCCCGCAAGAAAATTATTAAATGCAATGGTCAAAGTATGTAGCTCAAATCACGCAAGCAATGCTAAGCAACTCTTTAATGAAATTGAAAGAATAGTTAAATTGATTTTAACTGACTTTGACCAAGACATAGCTATCTTTAGCCAGCTACTCAATGAATTTGTCATTTTTTCAAATAATTTTACTCACAAACACGAACCCAACAATAAAGTATCTGTCCCCCATTCACCAGATACACCAGAAATTGAAAAAATTAAATCATTATTAAAAACTCGCCTGGAAAAACACAGTATTCCAGCCCCAGCTAAATATTTAATCATGGATGGTTGGAAAAAAATATTAATTAAAATAAATGAAGATTCAGGTCATCAATGTTCTGCGTGGAAAAATGCAATGACCACAATCAATGATTTAATCATGAGTCTGCAACCCAAAAAGACTACAAAAGAAAAGAAACAATTACTGGAATCATTACCCAATTTATTAAAAAAAATTCGCCAACAATTCAATAGCATTTCTTATAATCCTAAAAAACTGAGTCGACTATTAAAAACGCTTCAGCTATACCATATTCGTATTATATTAAATGATCAGGATGAAAAAGAAATATTTAATGTATTATCAACATTATACCCCGATGATTATACAAAAAACTCTAATTCAGACATCCCTACGCTATATGACAAAGTTGATTTTCCTGCCTCATTAAAATCTGCCTATGAGTTTTCTGATGTGTCAAAAGCAGAAGTTCACACCCCAAACCAACCAATTATTGATGAAAACACGGAAATTGCAGAAAGAATGAAAATTGGTTCATGGTTAGAAGTCATTCTTGATAACGACCAAACGTTGCATGTTAAATTATTCTGGGTTAATCAAAACAAAGATCGTTTTATTTTTGTTAATAGAAAAGGAGTCAAAGTACTTGAGCTATCGATAGATACATTTTCAGAGATGATCCGTACGACACAAGCCGTTCCTTTACAAAACATTCCTTTTATTGATCGTGCAGTATCATTTATGGCAAAAACTTTTTCAAAATCAACCGCAATGGATGCAAAATATTTAGACCATCGAGTCTAAGGAACGAGCACGAAATAACTTCCTGTTCTTAATTCCATTTTCACTTCACTTTCAAATGATCTTCAATCATAAAAGCTCAGAATAGAGTGACTATTCCTACGCTTTTATTCAATCAGATCATTTGAATTTAAAATAAATATGAAGCCAAGAACGGGAAGTTATTTCGTGCCCATTCCTAATAAATAATTTTCTATTTTTGAATCGCCCCTAACTATTCTAACTCAATTGTTACAAAAACCTGATACGAGTATAGATACATTTACCATTTCAAAAAAATTGGTTAATATATCCAAAATTAATTAAATCAGGAATTTTTATGAGTAAAAATATATTCATCACAGGAACCAGCAGTGGCCTT
>Ga0233443_1002258_pt1 | contig 14929 bp, 16 predicted proteins | sample SI_123_September_2_FD_182784 | JGI IMG/M metagenome (GOLD analysis project Ga0233443, IMG submission 182784) | Seawater microbial communities from Saanich Inlet, British Columbia, Canada - SI_123_September2016_200_MG | ecosystem: Environmental > Aquatic > Marine > Inlet | place: Canada: British... | reverse complement strand
GAGTTTTTCAATGGTTTGTTGAAATAATCGACTGACTTCATTGTCTAAATCATCTGTTGCATAGGGTGTTAATAGACCAATGTGTTTGGTGTTTGTTTTAGAGTGATTTGAGTGAGAAGGGTTTAGACTTGTTTTGCACGGCAAGGGTATAAGTTTTGTTTGAGCTGACGTGCTGCTCAACTCAGCTTTATCTCGATTATCATCACCTTGAATAGCTTCAAGCAATAATTTTGTATCTTCAGTACAGCGAGTGATGGGACCAATGCAATCAAATGTGGTGGATAAATAAATTAGCCCGCCTCTTCCAACTTTTCCTAAGGTTGGTTTTAAACCGACAACACCGCAAAGCGAGGAGGGGATACGAATTGAGCTACCCGTATCTGTTCCAATGGCTGCGGCACAAAGCCCTGCGGCAACGGCAACGGCTGAACCACCACTAGAACCTCCAGGAATTTTGTTTAAATCATAGGGGTTTTTTGCATCACCATAATGTGGGTTTTTGTTGGTAATGCCAAAGGCAAGTTCATGCATATTGGTTTTACCGATGATAATTGCACCTGCCTGTTTTAATTTTTGAATGACCGTGGCATCTTCTGTTGGGCTATTTTCTGCTAATATTGCAGTGCCTGCTGTGGTTCTGACATGAGCCATTTCAAGATTGTCTTTAATTGCAATGGGGATGCCGTGTAATGCCCCACGCTTTTGACCTTTTTGCAATTCTTCATCACAAAGCTTTGCTTCTTCGAGACTTTGTTTTTCTAAAAGAGTGATAAAAGCATTGAGTTGATATTGTTTTTGTAAGTAGTGAATTCTTTCCAAATATTGATCGATCAATTCAGAACAAGTTAATTTGCGTGACTCTATTTTTTCGATTAAATCTTTGATTGATAATTGACAAAGTTCTGGAAAAGGTGATGATTGTTCAAAAATTGATTGCATGAAATGTCCTATATTTTAGAGTATCAGAAAAACAAAATTTTTTAATAATAAGTATTTTTTATTTTCACCATGAAGCGCATGAAGATATTGAAGTTTTTTCTTCATTGTCTTCATGTGCTTCATGGTAAAAAAATATACCATTCGCAGAATATTTGCCCGTTAGGGCATCATGTTCAAGTATCAGAACAACAAAGTTTTTTATTAGAAGCGCGAATAATTGAACATCATCCGTGTTTCTAAAATATTTTGTTATTTTACCCGTTAGGGCATTATGTTCTAAATGTATGAAAAGTATAAGATTAATCAGGCTGAAAATCACAAATTTTTTTAAGAATCTGTTGGATAGATATGTACAAAAATGAAGATTTACTAAAATTAGCTCGATTGCCAATGCCTTTTGGTAAATATAAAGGGCGTATGTTGATTGATTTGCCAGAACCTTATTTGATTTGGTTTGCAAAAGAAGGCTTGCCGCAAGGGGAGTTGGGTCAATTATTGGCATTGACGATTGAAATAAAAACCAATGGATTGGAATATTTAATTTATCCATTAAAACTAAGGAGTTTTCAGTGTTAAAAATAATGGTTGCTATATTATCATCGGTTATGTTGTGTTCATGTGTTAATTCAAAAAAAGAGGTGACAGGCTATAACGGTGATCGTTTACAAGTACAGGTGTGTTTTCCTAAGAAAGATCGTTACAACAAACCTCCAATGACAATAACATTTGTTGAAAAGTCTACATTAGATAGTGCTGAAATAAAATCAACTCGTTTGACTCAAAACAATAAGCCTGTTTATGAAACGATCGGTGAAAATTTTTCCAAGATAAAATCGGTTGTTGTTCAAGATGACCGAAATTTATATTATGCTTTTAATTTGCCTGAAAATTTAATTGGCAATCCTTGGGGAGAATGGCAAAAAGCAAAGGCTGTCAGTAAAACATCTTATATACAATTTATGCTAATGAAAGGAGAGGAATTGAGTAATTTGATTCCGATTGACGAAATGTCTCCTAGAGTAAGGTTTAGACTGAATAGTCTGGTTGATTATCAGGCGTATGTGGAGAAGAGCAAATGGAGTCGTCGATTGGTCAAGATTCCAGATTGTTAAATATTAGGGGTTGTAAGGGGATGAAGCACGGAGTTGTTTTGTGCTTAGATTCCAAAATAATCATTTACAATTTGTGAAGAAATTTTGTTTACAGGCAAGGCACGAAAACAGATGCATAGTCGAACTATGCATCTGTTTGAGTAACCCTTAAGGAATGGCTAGAAAATTATTAGAATTTATGAACTACACCAAAACCAAGGTATGTGTTGTCTTTGTCACTGGTTGAACCTGTTTTATCGGTTTCATTGTTAGTGTAATAGGCATAAAGCTTGGTGCTTTTAGCCAGTTTATGATCATATCCAACAGACAATGTGGTCAGGTCAGTGCTGGTTGTAGCGTTGATGTCATTTTCAGTTGTACCGTATTGGAGTTTAATTTTTCCTGAACCTACGTTCATGTAGGCACTGATTAAAAAACCAGATTCTTCACCCGTTGACCCGCTGGTACTGTCTTCAGTTCGGTTGTAAATCGCACCAATTGCCGCCATTTTACCAATTTTATATTGGGCCGAAAGTCTTACGTTATCAAACCCTTTAACCTTATTGTCTAAAGCAACGGCTGCGTATAACCCTTTGTTTTTGTAACTGGCAGCAATAGAGATGGCATCTGAAAAACTGTCATCATTGGTGGCATCGCCATCACCGTCGTGATCAGTGACTCCTTCTCCTGCAATGAGTCCTGCATTAATTTTGATGCCTGAAAAGCTTGGAGACATATAAATTATTGAGTTGCCTAAACGTTTTTCAGACTTGGTGAAAATCTTTTTAATATCACCCTCTAGGTCATTAAATTGATCAATTTTACCTTGAGACATTTTTAATGGTGTGTCATGAATGCCTGCAATGACTTTACCAAAACTGCCTTTTAAACCAATGTAGGTATTTCTTTGAGTAAGACCTGAATTTTTATCACCGCCAGAATCTTTTGAAAAATCATCTGCAGAGGCTTGAAATTCATATTTGAAAATACCTGTTAGGCCGTTGCCTAGGTCTTTTTTGCCTTTAATTCCGATTCTTGAAGCGTGTGAATTCAATTTCCAAGCATCTGTGCTGGCAACACCGCCAGTTGACTCTTCAGATTGTGTTAAAGATATATTGAATTTACCGTAAAGTTCTACATTTTCAGTGATTTTGGCAGCCTGTACATTGGCCGATGTTGCTAATACAGTGGCGATTGCCGAAGATAAAATTAATTTTTTCATTATATTCTCCCGAATAGTTATTTAGATATTGAAATCAGTATAGTGTTTGTATTTATTGCGTGGAGAATAAAGGGTAATTATTACGTGAATGTGACAAATTTTATAAAAAGGCATCTCTAAAAAATTGTCCAAATAAAACGTCAGGTTAAAAATAATAAGCCAATTCAGCTTGCAAATAGTCATCATTTTTAAAGCCAGACAACAATGAGTTTTGTGGGAAATGGCTATAAATTCTGGATTCAATGGTTAATTTCATTGAATCACCAATACGTCGGTTGCCTTCCAGATTGATACTGTGGCCTTGGTTGTCGGCATCTATGATAAAGCCTAATAAAAATTCAGTGCTTTGTTCATCATTAAATACCATTCTGAGTCCAGCAAAAATGTCATTTTGAAAAGGAGTTAATGCTTTGTCTTTTCTGTCATCAAAGTTGTATTCAAGCAGATAGCCAATGTCGTAAGAGGAATCAAAGGCGCCTGAATGGGTATATTCAAAACCACCGACGGCAGCAAAATAATTGTCGTTATCACTACTGCGGTAGATGCCTTCAAATTTAAATAACCATTCTTCAATGGTTGCCTGAAAATCTAAACTACTTTGTTTGATTAAAAAATAATTTGGAATTAAAACAATGTTACTTGGTGTTTTAAATTGCACGTTGAATATTGGTTCACGACTGGTTCCTGAAAAATGGCTTAAACCAATATCAAAATCACCTAAGGTTTTGCTATAACGTAATGCATAATCAAGGTGATTATCTCGCTGACTGGATTGGTAAACAGGGGAGTCGTTATCAACATGTGGAATACTTCGTAATCTTCCTTTGACACCTGGAAAGGTGCGTTCTCGGAATTTTGGCAGTAAATAAGTTGCCAATGTTCCATAGTCTTCATTGATGAAAGTTAAAGAGATCATGGGTTGACCTAATTTGTCTTCTCCATCAATATTTTCTATTAAATCTGTTTGGTTAATGATGTCAACTAAATGAGATGATTCGGCTACTCCCCAATAGACTTTGCCTATGCCAGCACTGGCTTCCCATGTTTCATCTGCCCACAATGCGATGAATTCTCTGATATCACCGTGAGTTCTTTCTTTATCGCCTTGGTCTGCTCTGAGAAAGGGCGTAAAAGTGAGTAGTAATTTGTCATCATACATATTTTTATAGAAGGTAGACTCAAATGATGCAGAAAGATTGGCTTTATGTTGCTTGGATGAGGTTGCTTCATTAAAAAAGTAGCGAGCTTCTAGTGATAAAGAGGCGGTGTTTAATTCCCAACTGGTTTCTTTCCAGGCATCAAAAAAATTATTACTTTGTCGCGAAGAGTCAGCAAGGGTGATAGGGCTGGTAGTTAAAAGACTACAAGCCATTAAAAAAACAATGATTTTTTTCATTTGATGGCAATTATCTTAATCTTTTGAGGCTGTTTTTACTAAAGTGACTGCTTTTATAGCCATTCTTGAATTGATAATTATTCCATTTTAAAGTGGTGCTTTTGCCATTTTGATGGTTTTGCATGAATAATTCAGATGCCCGCCAAAATTTTTCTGAGTATTGTTTATAATCCTTAAAAATTAGTGTTTTCAATAATGTATTTTTACGATCAAAAAAATCAATTTTAAGGGGCTGGTATATCTTTTGAGAAATCCATAAAAGTTGGCGTTTATAACCTGATCTTTTGTATCTGGGTTTGCGTTCAATGACAAAACAATTTTGGTTATCAATCATTTCGTCTTTAATGAACTTGTAAGTGTATTTTTCGACTTCCTGTGATGATAAATCTTCATAAGCAAATTCACTGCCCATGAATGGGCCTGACTTGTTACTTGAGGAAATTCTTTTTACTCTTTTTAGTACGGGTAAATATAACCATTGGTCATCAGATTTCTTTTTATGAGAAAAAGTAAGCAACGCGGTTCCTTTGACATCTTTAGGGCTGTCAAAAATCATTAAAGATTTGTCACCATCTTTCACATACTCTAAAGTTTTATTCCTCATTTTTCGACGAGTTTCTTTGCCTTGACGATTTCTCAGTATCATTTCCATATCTGCTGACAGGTCTTCATATCCAGTGTCGAGAAAATCTACTTTTTTAGCGATGTTCAGGCCTTTGGCGACAAGGTCTTCAGCAAAAGCTGGTGGGCTGATGATTGACATAGATAAGCAAATGATTGGGCAACTGATAAGCTTGGTTAATTTTAACATTTAGATTTTCCCTTTTAGTTTCATCAAAATCGGTGGGAGTAACAAAAAATCGGCTATTAAAGCAAATGAAATGGTGATTGCGGTGACGATGCCCATTTCTGAATTTAATTTAAAAGATGAAAGAGATAAAATACAGAAACCTGCAATTAATACGATAGAAGTCACTAAAAGTGCTGTTCCTACCGTTGAAAATGCATATTTAACCGCTTCTTCGGAATTAAGATTTAATTCTCTGCGGGCCCTCAGGTATTTGCTTAAAAAGTGTACGGTATCATCAACGACAATTCCAAGTGTCATGCCGACAACGACGGAAAGTGCAAGACCTATTTCCCCTGAAATAATGCCCCATAAACCAAATGCCATGCCTGCAGGAACAAGGTTTGGTATCATGCTAATCAGTCCAATTTTTACAGAACGCAAGGCAAATATTAAAATGAATGAGATGCAAAAAAGTGCAATGGTGGTTGCACTCAACATGCTTTTGATGTTACGGATGCCGATGTTGGCAAACATCATGGTGGTTCCTGTGCCTTGTGCTTTCAATGAGGGGGTGTTTTGATCCATCCAGGATTGTACGCGTTTTTCAAAATCAATCATTTCCTGTGTTTTCAGGTTTCTCAAAGTAGCTGTTAACAGTGAAGAAGATTTGTCCAGATTGATTTGATTGGTTAAATCGAGTCCGAAAGGTAATGACATTTCATAGAGTAATAAATATTGGGCGGCCATGACTCTTTCTTCGGGTAATTTGTACCATGACTCATCATCTGCATGAAGGTTTTTATTGAGTCGTTTCATCATATCGGTAATCGTATTGACATGGGTGACTTCAGGCTGTTTGCTTAACCAATTTGATAATTTCTCCAGATTTGTTAAATATTCAAAGTTGTTGATGCCACCAGCTTCATGAGAGGGAATTGAATATTGAGCATAATAAAGTCCATTGAGGTTTTTATCAGCAAAATCGGAGTCGGTTCTAAATTTAATGCTTTTATCAAAATATTTTACATATTGGTCATTTAATTCATTTTGAGGTAAAAACATCACCAGAATAATCACAACCATGCTCATAATGATGAGTAACTTATTGTGATTATTGACGACAAATTGTCCCAGATTCTCCATGTATATATTGGTTTGATTTTGCTCTGGGGAGGTTTTGACAGGAAATATCATCATGATGGCTGGTAGGGAAAAAATGGAAAATACAAATGCACCAAGAACCCCTAGACTCACAATGTTACCCAGGTCTCTAAATGGAGGAACATCACTGAAATTCATGGTTAAAAAGCCAATTGCAGTGGTTAATGAGGTTAAAAAAATGGGTTGCATATTAATGCGAATACTTTCTTTCATGGCATTAAATTTTTCATGTCCATCATTGATTTGATGAAAAAAAGTGATAAGAACATGAACGCTATCGGCAACTGCCAAGGTCATTATGACCGTTATCGATGACATCGCGGGTGGTGTTAAAAGGATGTTGAGCCAGCCTGCTATTCCCATGGCTGTAACGATTGAAAGAATGATGACAAGAAGCGTTGAAAAGGTGCCGTAGAAAGATCTTAGCAAGAAACTCAATACCAATATGACAATTAAAAACATCAATGGGATGAGGGATTTCATGTCTTTAATGGCTGATTCTGTGAAAGCATTGTTCATCATCAATACACCCGTGATGTATATTTTTAATTCGGGATGTTTGGTGCCAAATTCATGGGTCATGTCACGTACAAATTTTACAATTTTTTGTACTTCTTGATCTGGGTTTTCAGGTAATTCAATATTAATATTGACGGCCGCAACATTTCCTTTTAATGAAACCAGTCGGTTTTTTAAAAGAGGCTCGTTCATGGTGACTTGTTTGATTTTTTTTAAATCATCTTGAGAGAGTTCGTCGGCATCAAGTACTAAGTCTTCAACAATTAAGTCATCTTCCTCTGCTTCGGTGTGTTGGTAATTTGTGATGGAGTCTACTCTGGAAGAATAAGGCACTTGCCATGACTTTTCAGTCAATTCTGATAATGCTTTTAAAAATTCTTGGGTATAAATATTTTGATTGTCGGGTGCTAACAATATAAGGATATTGTCATTTTTTGTGTAAGTTTTCTGTAAATCATCAAAAGCCATTAATTGTGGATTGTCTTCACCAAAAAAAACTCGATAGTCAGAGGAAAACTTTAGTCGCTGAGCTCCTGATGCTGCAATTGCAACAATCATGAGTGTTAAAATGATGATGCCATAACGCCAGCGAGCTAGTAAATTAGTGTAGGATTCAAGCATGAAGCTTCCTTGAGTGGTTCAGTTAATTGGGTAGATTGTTGGGATAAAATAAGGGAATATAACATTATTAGAACCACGAATGAACACCGATGCACATGGATATGTTATTGGATATCATCCGTGCCTATTTGGGTTCATTTGTGGTTCAAATAAATAACTCATAATCTATTTTGGTTAATACAACAACTTTAGTTTTCGGGTACAACGGACGATTCAAAATAACTTTTACAATTTGCGAATAAATTTTGTTCGCAGGCAAGGTTCGAAAACAGGTACATAAGTAGGTGACCATAATTATATTAACATTTTCACTCAATATTTTCCGCCCTTTGGCACTACTACTCTGACCGAATAGACCTCTATGCAATCAGAGCCGTAACACCAAAGGTCAACAAATCTTGAGCGAAAATTTTGTTAAGATAATTATGGTCACCTACTTAGTCGAACTATTCAACTGTTTGAGTTGAGTAGGGAAAAAGTATCGCATATGAAATCTACCAGTCTTCGTAATGAGAATTATTGTAGCCATCACCAGAATATGATTGTTTATATTTACGTCCACGTTTGTTTTTATGTTTTTTAATTTCTCTCACAATTTTAGTGCTGGTGATCTTGAAGTTTTGTATTAAATTTTTATTAGATACTGTGATTTTTTGTTTTGTTGACCCACCATAAATATGCCAAACATTGACGGTATATGTGCCTTCTGGAATGTTTTGTATTTTGTATTGTCCCGTTTTATCGGTCATGGAAAAGTATTTGTTTTCGAGAATTATAATGTCGGCAATCATTTTTTGGTGAATGTTGCAGTAAATTTTTTGCTGTCCTAGATTGTTGAATTGAACAGATTTACTTTTTTTCTTTTTGTAGCGCCCTAAATCAAAAGGGTTTAATTTATTAGTTGAAAAAACATTATGTTGGACGCGATCAAAGTTTGGAAAATTAACTGTTTGGCCTTTTATTACAGGTAATAGCCTGGACGTGAATTGTTTGTTTTTTTGTCCTAATATTGGTCTGGTTGTTGGTGATGATGATGTTAATCCATCAATATAAATAATGGCATTTTCAAACGACTTTAGTGGCGTATTCCCATTTTTTTTATAAACAATAACTGTACCAGAAATATTAGCAGAAAATACTTGAAAAGAAATACTGAACAGGAAGTAAAAAATAGTGATGTTTTTAAGTTTATTCATTGCATGTTACCTTAACTTAATTATTTGCAATTTTAATTATAGGTGAAATTCACCTTTGATCCTATTTAATCTTCCTTTTATCAATTTAAAGAGTGAATTTTTTAATTGATGAATATAGTATTCATATAAATTAGTCATTTTTTATGGTGTAAATATTATTATGGTGAATCGACAGAATAAAGTGATGATAGTCAGTGCAATTGCTATTGGTATCTCTATTCAGATTATTCATAATGAATACTTTTATGAAAATGCTGCAGAAATAAGAGTGTTTGAAGAACAGCTGATTAATGAACTGCGAAAACAGCAAAATACAGTTGAAAAACAACCCGAAACAATCAATAGCTTGCAACGAATTCCTGTTGGTGATTTAGATAACGTTGGTTAGTAAGTTATCTGAGAATTCATCTTTTCCAGTACTGCATTAAAATGGTCTTAAAATTTTTGTTTACACCCGTAAACTGCGATTTTTTATCAAAACTTACCTTGTTTGACGAAAACTGTATTATTTTTATTTCCTCTAATGAGTATTTATTTTTATCTGCGTTGATACTCGATTATTGAAAGATTTCTTTTAAAATAATCAGGATGTTTGTCGTTTGGTGTTTATGAGGGAAATTTCAATTCATTGTTGTTTTAGGTTGCAAAGGCTAGGTAATTATCATATATTCTCAGCGGTGTTTTATACCATAATCGGTGTAGCAATTATTTGCTTGATAAAAAGGTAAGTGGGTGAGATTTTATTTCATTGGCTTTAACATATTAATAATTAATAAAGTTTAGGAGTTATAAAGAATGGCAGATTTTGACCTAGAATTAGATGCATCAGGATTAAATTGTCCACTTCCAATTTTACGTGCTAAAAAATCATTGGCAAAATTAGAAGGTGGTCAGGTTCTTCATATTATTGCTACTGACCCTGGTTCGGTTAAAGATTTTGAAGCTTTTGCTAAACAAACTGGAAATACTTTGATGGAATCAAAAGAAGATGGCGGAAAGTTTTATTTTCTAATTAAAAAATCATAAACGATTAATATTTGTTGAATTTTGTATTAATAAAAAAATATTGACTAGTCGTATTATATAGTTGATAATTAACTTAACCGACTAGTTGGTATGTTGATATTTAAATTAATTAGGAGAAGCTAATGCCTTGTGAGAAATTTACGGTTATTGCCACCAAAGGAACTCTGGATTGGGGATATCCTCCATTTATTTTAGCCAGTACAGCCGCTGCGTTAGGAAAAGATGTTTCAATCTTCTTTACTTTTTACGGCTTAACTATGCTTAAAAAAGATTTGAGTGGTTTGAAAGTAACTCCTACTGGAAACCCAGATATGCCCATGAAAATGCCATTTGGTCCTAAATGGTTAAGAGGGATTGATTTTGCTCCGTTAGTGCCAAATCTTTTGTGGAATTTACCTGGCATGGATAATTTTTCAACAACAATGATGAAGAAAACAGTCAAGAATAACGGCGTAGCAACTCTGGAAGAATTAAGAGAATTGTGTCAAGAAGCCGAGGTTAAATTTTTGGCTTGTCAAATGACGGTTGAGTTATTTGGTTTTGAACATTCGGATTTCATTGATGGTGTTGAGTATGTTGGAGCAGCAACCTATTTTGAAGAGTCCAATGATACTGAGACAACGCAGTCTATATTTATCTAATTCATAGATGCTTTAGTGTAAAGTCCGTTGTTAAGTAAAAACCCTGTTTTATTAACAAAGCAGGGTTTTTTTATGTGTGATAATAAATATACTAGAGTTCTAAAATTTTAATTTGAATGCTAATAAAGCGTAGAATTATGAATGGTAGTGCGTTAATCTCGCAATAAAAATTAAAAACCAGTTCAAAGAAATGGCTATGTTTGATACGATGGCTATGATTGATTTGTAAAATATATCCAAATATAACAGAAAGTGCTGAGATAAATTATGCGGCTAACAATGCTAAAAGCAAAATTACACAGGGCAAAAGTGACCCATTCGGAATTAGGGTATGAAGGATCGTGTGCAATTGATGCTGAGTTTTTGACTGTTTCTGGTATTAGAGAATATGAAAAGATTGAAATTTATAATGTAAATAACGGAGAGCGATTTTCAACTTATGCGATTCAAGCTGAAAAAGGTTCTGGTATTATTTCAGTTAATGGTGCTGCCGCCAGAAAAGCGATGCCTGGTGACGTGCTCATTATTTGTGCGTATATTGAGTTGAATGAAGCTGAATTACTGAGTTTCAAACCTGTTTTGGTCTATTTTGATGGTGAAAATCATATTGTTCGACAGGGTTTTAATATTCCTGTTCAGGCCGCTTAATATTTTCTGATTTATGAGTGGTTTTCCTTTAACCATTTTTGTACATGCTCAAGATAGGTTGTTTTCATGAGTTTTGACAAGTAGCGATACAAACCTGATGTTCCGTCATCATCATCGTTTATTTCTCCGAGATTGATCGCATTTAGCTGGTCAAGCTTTTCAAAATCTGTACTTTCTAAGAATGATTTAAAAGTTAGAATGGTTAAAAATGTTTCTGGTGCATTTTTATTGACACATTCAAGTGTGTCGATTGCTGTTTCATTTTTTTTACTGATGGCATCCGACATAAAAAATACAATATTATCATCACTGAAAAAAGATTGATTTTGTTGCATGATCTTATTGTTGATCGTAGGAAAATACTTTATTTGAAGTTGAAACTTTACGTCTTTGGATTCATTTTCGATCTTTTTTTTGATATTTTCATCAAATGTTGTTTTCATCAGAAATTTGCTGAGCGGGCAAGGGCGGGTTGTCCCGATATTGATGTTAATAACCATAATATTTTTAATAAAATAATTAGAAGTAGATAATAGTATACTCGTTACCAATGGCTTTTCCTAACCAAAAAACATTTTAAGGAGCTTAAATTTATGGGGGCTAAAACACCTTTGTTTCAGATGCATTGTGATCATCACGCCAGAATGGTTGATTTTGGCGGATGGGATATGCCATTGCATTATGGGTCTCAGATTGAAGAGCATCATGCCGTTCGTCAGCATGCGGGTGTTTTTGATGTTTCGCACATGACGATAGTGGATTTAACTGGCGAAGATGTGATTGCTTTCTTGAAAAAATTATTTGCCAATAATATTGATAATGTAAAGCAACCTGGTAAAGCAATGTACAGTTGCATGTTAAATGAGCAGGGTGGGGTGGTTGATGATTTAATTGTTTATTATCAGAATGATCATTGGTGCAGAGTTATTGTGAATGCCGCAACCCGAGATAAGGATATCAAATGGATAGCACGGCAAGCCAGTGATTTTGAAGTTTCCATTGATGAAAGAAAAGATTTATCCATGCTGGCAGTTCAAGGGCCAGAGGCCAGTGAAAAGCTATTGTCAATATTTCCAGAAAATTGTCGAGATGATATTAGTCAACTAAAAGCATTTAACAGTATTTGTTCTGATGAGTTCTTTTATGCAAGAACAGGTTATACGGGAGAAGATGGTTTTGAAATTATCATGCCTAACAGTGATGTCGTTACTTTTTGGCAAAAACTGTTGGATGCTGGTGTTGTTCCTTGTGGTTTGGGTGCTAGAGATACGTTGCGGTTAGAAGCAGGAATGCATCTATATGGTTCTGATATGGATGAAACGGTTACCCCATTAGAATCAGGTCTCGGTTGGACAGTGTCTTTAAAAGATTTGGATCGAAACTTTAATGGTCGTCAAGTTTTAGAGAACCAAAAAAAAGCTGGTATTAAAACCAAATGGGTTGGCCTTGTGATGCAAACAAGAGGTGTGTTACGGGATCATCAAGAAATATTTGAAGGTGAAGAAAAAAAAGGGGAGATTACCAGTGGAGGATTTTCTCCAACTTTGGGGTATTCTATTGCATTGGCTAGAGTTGATAAATCATTGCAAAATACTTGCAGTGTGATGATTCGAGGAAAATCCGTCGAATGTAGTATTGTCAAGCCGTGTTTTGTCAGAAATGGCCAGTCTTGTTTGTAATTATTTGTTGATTAGGATTATTATTCAGGTAAAATTCACCTGAAATTATAGCTTGAAATGGAGGCGTTAGTAGATGAGTGAAGTACCTGGCGAATTAAAATATGTTTCAACTCATGAGTGGGTGAGGATTGATGATAATGTGGCAACCATTGGTATAACAGACCATGCTCAGACATTATTAGGTGATCTGGTTTTTGTTGAGTTGCCAGAAGTGGGACAACAAGTTGTCAAAGGTGAAGAGTGCACTGTAATTGAATCAGTAAAATCTGCATCTGATATTATTAGTCCTTTAACGGGTAAAATTTCGGAGGTTAATGAATTATTATCCGAAAAACCAGAGTTAATCAATGAAGATGTCTATGGAGATGGTTGGATTTTGCGGATTAAACTATCGGAAAAAGCTGAAATAGAGCAATTGTTATCTGCTGATCAATATGCAGAATGTGTTGAAAATGAAGATCACTGAGAAATAATTAATGCCTTATATTCCTCATACAGAACAAGATTTACAGGATATGCTAGAGACCATTGGTGTTGATTCTCTAGAAAATTTATTTGATGAAGTTCCTGATGAATTAAAATGTCAGCAAGTAGATAGCATACCGCTAGGCTTGTCAGAGCTTGATGTTGTGAATCATATGAAAGCTAAAGCAACAGTAGATGATAATGCTTTAAATTTCATTGGGGCTGGTGCTTATGAGCATCATATTCCTGCTGCTGTTTGGGAAATTACATTTCGAGGGGAATTTTATACGGCTTATACGCCTTATCAAGCAGAAGCCAGCCAGGGAACATTACAGCTCTTATACGAATTTCAAAGTATGATGGTGGCATTGACCAACATGGATGTTTCCAATGCATCGTTGTATGATGGTGCCAGTGCTTTGGCAGAAGCAGTATTAATGTCAATCAGATCAAATCGAAAATCCAAGTCTCGTCGGATACTTATTTCAAAATCATCACATCCTAGATATCGTGATGTCACTAATACATTGGTAAAAAACCAGGGAATTCAATTAACTGAAATAGATTTTTTGAATGAATCGGGAAGTATCGATTTTACTTGTTTAGAAAAATACCAATCTCAGGATTTTGCGGCATTGGTGATTCAGCAGCCCAATTTTTTTGGTTCATTAGAAGACGTGGATAAATTAACCAATTGGGCACATGAAAATAAAATGTTGGTGATTGCTGCAACCAACCCTATTTCTCTCGCTATGCTGAAGCCTCCTGGAAGTTGGGGTGAAACAGGTGCTGATATTGTTTGTGGAGAAGGTCAACCTTTAGGGATCCCATTGTCTTCTGGGGGGCCATATTTTGGTTTTCTTTGTTGTAAATCAGCGTACATGAGGCAAATGCCTGGTCGAATCGTTGGTAAAACAGTCGATTTAGATGGGGAAACAGGTTATACGCTAACATTACAAGCCAGAGAACAGCATATACGAAGATCAAAAGCAACATCCAATATATGCACCAATCAAGGTTTGATGGTAACCGCCGCAACCATTCATTTGTCCATTATGGGGATGAAAGGACTTAAAAATGTTGCCTATCGTTGCCACCAAAATGCCATAAAACTTCGGGATAAATTAATTCAATTGCCTGGAGTAAATATTGTTTATGATGTGAATTTTTTTCATGAATTTGTTTTACAATTTGACTTACAGTTTGAAAGTATTATTAGAGCATTGGAAGCTCAAAATATTTCGCCAGGATACTTGTTAGGAAAGGATTTTCCTGAGATGAAAAATTGTTTACTAATTTGTGTCACGGAAACAAAAACGGATGATGAGCTTGAATTTTATTTTCAAACACTCAGTCGCATCATAGAACGGCAGAGTTCAGCAGGTTGCCCAGTTAAACCCAAAATGTAACCCGTTCCTTGTATACTAATTATCATGAATCATTAGTAACATTATTATAAGTATTACTAATGATTCTAGCATATGATTTAGATAGTTATTGGGAAGGTCGTCCGTTCCTAAAGCCACATTTACTTG
>Ga0233443_1002252_pt1 | contig 14965 bp, 12 predicted proteins | sample SI_123_September_2_FD_182784 | JGI IMG/M metagenome (GOLD analysis project Ga0233443, IMG submission 182784) | Seawater microbial communities from Saanich Inlet, British Columbia, Canada - SI_123_September2016_200_MG | ecosystem: Environmental > Aquatic > Marine > Inlet | place: Canada: British... | reverse complement strand
TCAAACATCAAATCAACCATCCTGTTAACACCTAAACCATCAATTTGTTTCTTGGAATTGTCGTGATACAGCTGACCAACGGATGAATCTAAAATCATCTTATTTAATTGCTCTACCGCCTCTTCAGCCGTTTGTGAAATGACAGCAATATTCACACCTGAAAATGCTTCAATTTCAGCTAAACTCGGTTTCTGGTTCATGGCTACGGCAACTGTCGGCACCCCACATTGCAAACTTTCGAATAAGCTTAATCCATAAACGGACAAACAATAGTGACTTTGCAACATCAAAGGCTGCAATTGATCAATATTTTCATGAATAACCCATTGATGAACGGCTTTTTCAGGAACATCGGGGTGATTCGAGAACATTCCTTTGACCCAATGAATTTCAATGCTTGATGGCAAAGATTCATTTATCAGGGCAGGCAAGTGAGTTCCCAAATGAAAACAATCAGAACTGCCAGTCAAAATCAATAATTTATTACCAACATTCCAGTGAATTGGAATCACTTTTGGCAATATTAAATAATCTAAACCATAAACCACTTTTTTAGATCGATTCACAGGATGCTTTTCTGACAGAAAAAATGACGGAACAATGTTTAAATCAACCTGTTCAACCCAGGGCAAACAAAAATCAATGGAGACTGTAGCTATTTGTTGAAATTGCAATTTTTGCAGACATTTCTCTAATGCAAGCTCCTGATTTTTAGGGTAAATATCAAAAACCACCACATTGGGTATTTTTTCCTTCACTTGATATTCAACAGCAGAACTCAAAGAGTCTTCATCACTGACCATAACATGAGGCAACAAAGCAAGTTCAGCAATATCAACAGATGTTCCCTGAATAATCAGCTTCACTGCCGCACTTTTAATATCCTGTAACGCACGGGCAATGGTAATAATACGCTTAATATGGCCCCAGCCAATCTCAGAATTAACTTGTGTCACCAGTAAGATGGGCTGTGAACTTTCACTGGTGGTTTTCTGGTGGACTTCTGAGTTAATTGCCACTAAATTTTCATCTTTGATCAATTGCTCAATCAACCATTTTAAATCAACAATACTTGACTCATCATTTGCTTCATACCATCGACGATAGACTTCTTGCATAAAAAAGTAATCAGACGGGGTATCTACTGAAATACGATGTATCCGTTGAGTAAACACTGGATCATCCTCGTACCATCCCCATTGTAAATTTTGATAATAAGGTCTCATTGAAGACCCTACATGTTCACGAAATTCAGCCGTATTGGTTTTTTCAATCACTTGATTCCAAATTCGCCTGGCATAAACATCAAAACCGCAGTGGATATGGGGAGTACCATTTTTAACAGCAGTCGTTGTTACAATGTCAACATCAGGTTGTTCGATCAATATTTTTAAATGCCCAGCAATGGTTGTAGGCTCTAACAATGGACAATCACCACAAACATACAGCAGGTGACTGGGATTCTCTTTTTTCACAATGGCATCGACACGACCAACCACATCATTAACATCACCATCAAAAGCATAAACTTGTTTATTATTTTGATGACACCAATCAACCAGTGGTCGATTAAAATCATCATTGGTGGTTGCCAGTACCAACGTATCAATTTCCTCAACTTTCTCCAAACGTTTAAAAACATGTGAAATCAACGGCTGACCATTAAGTTCCAGCAAATGTTTTTTAGGTAATCGGCTAGAATTCAAACGTGCCGTGATCACGGCTAACACATTAATGCCATTCATATCTTGAATCCAATACGTTGATATACTGACCTTGATGCCATTTTTCCTGAAAGTCACTAAAATGTTGTGACTGAGCATGTCCTGACTGCCCCACTGGAAAAATCCATTGGCTATTTGATGGATTATTCATATCCCAAATCAATCGTGTCGTTGCCCCAGAATGAGGACTTTCCTTTCTCACCAACCCAGAATAACCAGGCTGAGGATATTCTTTTATTTTAAATTTTTTACCTAAAAACGGCACCGTTTTGACAAATGGATGTTGTGCTTTCCACTGATTTTCTTTGCTATAATTGCCTTTATTTTTTTGACGATTTTTTATCACTTTTTCTGCCAACCAATTAGCCACTTCAGTATTATCATGACCAAAAATATTTAGACCATTCTTGATTGACAAAACTTTAATCAACCAGGCATTACCTCTTGCCCAGAGATAAGGGGTCTTTTTAATATCCTTTTTCAAGACCATTTTTTTGACTTTTGAAATGAGCAATTCAAATAACTTATCCTGAATAAAAACTGCATCGGTAAAAACTTCGGGAGCAGACGATGCATGGTGATCCCATTTTTCCCATTGACCAACCATCAGTTGATAGTCTGTGGTTTGATTCGTTGAATGTTTAATCATCCAGTTTAATATCAAACCATGCAAACGACTTTTAGTATCCAATTGTAACTGTTTCATTTCTTTCATGGTTAAATTTTCATGACTGGAAAGATAACTCTCAATTCTTTCCTTACGCTCATTGCCACCCCAGCCATGATCAAACTCATCAATCCAAATACGCTCGTTGGCTGTTGCAATAAACTTTGCCTGAGCAGTATTTGTTTGCTTGCTAATCCATTGCCTTGGACGGTCATAAACAGGTTTAAAGCCTCGCCATTCTCCATTAATGGCAGGTTGTGGCACACGCCCAGAGATGTTTCTTATAATACCTTGCCCACTACTGCGATAGCCAATATTACCATGGCGATCAGCCATCACCACATTTTGAGCTGGGACAAGCATTACATCCAAGGCTTTATTAAAATCTTCCCAATCTTTCGCTCGATTAAGTTTGATGGTCGCAATACGAATTTTTTGTGGAAAGAACCCCAACCACTGGCGAGAATAATAATCCTCTCCCAGATATTTTTTCTGTGACAAAGGCCCTCGATGAGTTCTCCAGACTTCCACTGAGACATCTTCTGAATGTTTGACTTTAATGGTATCTGTTAATTTTTTAATGGGCTTCCAAATAGTTTTACCTGATTTATTTTTATCCAGATAAGCTGTTTTTTTATCATTTAACGTCTCTTTTAATAAATCATCAACATCTTCCCTTAAATTGGTAAAACCCCATGCTATAGATTGATTCATGCCAAGAATAATACCTGGAATACCTGGAATAGCAGTTCCAACAACCCATTCATCGGCTGAAACTCTCATTCTCATGGCATACCAAATCATTGGAACACCGTAACCCAAGTGAGGATCATTAACGACAAAAGTATGTTTTTTATCACGCCAAACCCAATTATTACTACCTGGCATACTGTCATCCACTTTAACGGTTACATTAGCCAATTCTTTTGAGATATTTTTTGCGATGGGCGATATGGGAAGCCAACTTGATTGTTTGGGTAATGTGACCTGATTATTTGATTCACCAAACATTGTTTTATTCCAAGGATGATTGGTACTGAATAAAAACTTAGCCCAATCCTCGCTCATCGCCGACTTCCATAACCCCTGAATTTCCTCACGATAAATAACAGTTGATAAATTATTCGCCATGGTCATCAGAATTAACATTGAATCACTACCACTCCATAACCGAGGTTGTTCTGCCATGATGTAATATTCATAACCCCATTGATTTTTATATTGTTTGATAAAACGATTAACGCCATGAGTATATTCATCAACAAATTTCTTTTCATCTTGAGGCAGTTGTGAATACAAATGTTCAGCAGTTGTTCGCCAAAATTCTTGACGTTGTTTGGTGTCATATTTCAATGCCATACTACCAAACCATTCACTCAATTCTCCTGCAGCCACACGTCGCATTAAATCCATTTGCCACAACCGTTCTGAAGCAATGGTAAAACCTTGTAATTCAATCAACTCTTCCCAGCCAGTGGCTGAAATAGTTGGAATCCCATTCGCATCAAAATCAATATTTTTTTTGTATTGAGACCATTGCTGTTGATTTAAGCCTTGTTCGAGCATCACACCGCAACCAGACAAAAAAATAATGATATAAAAACCAAACACAATCATTAAAAAATTTTTCATTGTTATTTGTAAAACCTCCAGAATTTTTTATAGTAAAATTATAAACACAGATCGTGAAGTAAACTATAATGATAGATTAAACATTTTAGGAATTGCTCAAAAATCACTATGAAAATATCCATTATTTTATTAAAAGGTCCTTATCAACATCAGTCATCAGATACCGCACGTCTCTTCATTGAATCTGCTTTAAAAAAAGGTCACGAAATCCAAGGTGTCTTTTTTTATCAGGATGGCGTACTAAATGCAAACAAACACATGGATCCACCTCAGGATGATCGTAATTTAGGTAAATTCTGGCAACAATTGGCAGAAAAAAACAATGAAATGATTGTTTGCATTGCAGCTGGAAAAAGAAGAGGCATTAATGAGGAAATTTGTATTCCTGGCATTAAAATTTCAGGCTTAGGGCAACTTGCTAAAATGATCAAAAACTCTGATCGAGTCATTACTTTTTAGAAGGAATTAGATAAATGTCACAAAAAATGATGATTATGATCCATAAAACACCGCATGGCACTATTGCCGTTCATGAAGCAGTTGAAGTCATGTTTATTATGGCGGCTTACGAAATGGGGTTATCTGTAGTTTTTACGGATGATGCTGTCCTTTCCTTATTAAAAAGCCAAGATACAACAGACATTGGAATTAAGGGTTTTGTTAATTCACTTAAAGCCCTAATAGATTGGGATGTCACCCAAGTTTATGTTGATTCAAATGCATTAGAACAAAGAAATGTCCTCTCTGATCAGCTGATTTCCATTGGTAATGACGAAGAAACGGATGAACCTGTTTATGCATCAGCCATCAACCGAAAAGAAATCAGACAAATGATGTCTGAACAGAACCATATTTTATCATTTTAATCTGAATTTAATCAATATGTTACATACAATCAATCAATCCCCATTTGAATCATTGGTACTGGAAAACTCCTTACCTTTTATTGCAGAAAATGATGTCATTTTATTAATTGAAAATGGCGTTACTGCGGCTAAAGCAAAAACATCAAAATCAATACTTATTGAAGCACTTATCAAAAAAAACCAAGTATTTGCTCTTGATGCAGACCTCAAAGCCAGAGGCATTGAAGACTTGATCAATGGAGTCAAAACAATAGACTATGATGGATTTGTTGACTTAGTTGAACAACATGTGGTCAAGAACTGGTTTTAGGACATAGAGCCCACTACAGCGGGCAAGTTTATAAATACTTGAAATTGACCTGACTTTTTAACCATGAAGCATCTGAATTAAGACCTGGGAAATTGCCGAGAACCCAGGCTTTGTCAGAATAAGGTAAACATGGTGAAAGATGAGTTTTCGGACAGCCTCCTAGATATTGAGCGTTATACCATATCTCTGGTTTTTTCAGTGTCTTTATCCAGATTTTTACCTCGCCCCATTAACTCTTCAACCACTTGGATTGTCAGCAAATTGGTAGATCCACTTCGACCAACGGGGACACCACATATTACTGCAATTAATTCATCATTTTTAAAAATAGAACGATCTAACATTAACTGACAACAACGTCTTATCATACTTTCCATTCGACCATAATGACTAGTAGAGTATGCGTAAACACCATAATTCAAAGATAATAATCTTGCTTTAGCAATCGTGGTTGTAATTGCCAAAATAGGAACATTAGGACGATAGCGACTCATTTTTTTAGCGGTATTACCACTGGATGTCGGCACTAAAATATTGGTTACTTTTAATTCTCTGGCCGCCAGCCAAGCACCTTTACACACTAATTCAGAAATATCCTCCAACTTAGCACTCACCGCAATATCATCATGCCATTTAGAGACTTCTGCTTCGGCAATATTAGCTATTTTTACAATGGTTTGTATTGACTCAATGGGGTGTTTACCGACACTGGTTTCACCCGATAACATCACCGCATCAGCACCCTCAAAAATTGAGTTAGCGACATCAGAGGTTTCTGCGCGAGTTGGACGTTGGTTTTGTATCATACTTTCCAGCATTTCTGTGGCGACAATAACAGCCTTGCCCTTACGACGACAATTTTTGATGATACATTTTTGCACAATGGGAACTTCTTCTGCTGAAATTTCAACCCCCAGATCCCCTCTTGCAACCATGACGATATCAGAAGCATCAATAATACTTTTTAAATTATCAACCGCATAGCGACTTTCAATTTTTGCAATAATAGAAGTTAAACCATCTTCTCTCTCAATTAATTTCCTAACTTCTTTAACATCACTTTCATCACTAACGAATGATGCAGCAATAAAATCAACACCTTGACGCACAGCAAATAAAATATCAGAAGCGTCTTGTTCCGATAAAAAAGGCATGGGTAATTTGATTCCAGGAATATTAACGCCCTTCTTAGATTCGAGTTCACCACCTCTGGTCACGGTACAAACCAGATAATCTGGCTCAATTTTTGTTACCTTTAATTCTATTTTTCCATCTGAAACCAGTACAATGGCTCCCACATCAAGCACTCTTGGTAATGCAGAATAATTAACGCAAATATCAGTCGCAGTGGTTGCATTTGGTTTGCCATGTATTTTTACTTCGGCTCCATTGACCAAAACACTGGCTTCATTAACTTCTGTCAGCCTAACCTCTGGCCCTTTGGTATCAACCATGATACCAACTTCTTCAGACAACTCACGCACATCATGAATAATACCTTCTGCTTCTGCTTGAGAAGAGTGACTCATATTAATCCTGATGACATTACAGCCTGCATCAATTAGCTTTTTCAGCATAGATGGACTACGTGTTTTTGGTCCTATGGTTGCAATAATTTTTGTTTTTTTCACAAAGTAACCTTTTATCAAATATTTATAATTGAGATTTAGAGACAGTAATTGAGGAACAGGAATTAAAAACTATTTAATGATCGTCCCTAACCAATCGGATACGGCCTTTAATAACACTTCATTTTTATCTTTAAAATAATGATCTGCATCTGGGATCATTAATTGCTTAGACTTTAAATGCCCAGCCTGTTTTATTAACTTTAATCGTTTGCCTGCATTCCTAATCACAGCAGGATATTCATCAGCCCCATACAAATCAAAAACAGGAACAGATAACATATCCAAAGGGAAAGGTTGTTTCATTGGTTGCTTATAATCTGTAGCACCCATACCAATTCCAATAAAACCATCTATTAATTGATCTCCCTGCTGCCTTAACCATGACATTGACATATGCACACTACAACTATGGGCAATAATTACAATTCGTTTCATGCCCTTTTTTTTCAAATATTGAATAGATGCTTCAATTCGGGAAAATGACTCTGGAAATATATTCCGATACTCATAGTATTTTGCCTTTTTTGTCAGCACAGGCATTTGAATAGACAGTGTATTCCAACCATGCTCAATTAACCCTATTCTGAGGGGAGACACTACATTTTCCCAATCAGGATGATAACCACGTCCATGCATTATGATAACAGAATCAGTGGTATTAGCTTCATCTACTTCAGTAAAAATCGTTAAAAAAGAATGAGAACCCGCATTAAGATAAACAGCGTCACCATCCATTATTGAATCAACGATTTGATCTCCCAAACGTTTTTCACGCTCAAGATCTGACGCATTAATAATACAAGGCAATAATAAACAGAGAATAATGAGGCATTTTAGATTTAACATACTTGTATATTTTAGGGTATTTGAAAAACATTATCTTGGAAAATTGGTTAATATTTAACAATAAAATAATAAATGTAAACACCATCATTACATTCAACTGATTTTTTATAATTTTTAAACTATAATCTAGTCATCATATAAATTATATTTGTACAATCCAGCAAAAAACCTTAACACTTAATTTAACTAAAATATATTGTATTATTATGCGACTTATCCCACTCATTATCATTTTTATGTTTTCCACTAACTACTCAGTTTTTGCAGAAGAAACACCCAAAGAATCTGCTAAAAAATCACAACAATCATCAACACAAACAACAACTCCAAATCCTCCACCAACAGATGATGACGAGGAAGAACCTGAATGCGACTAAACACTCCATTACTATAAGAATAAAGGCTATCCGAGATATTCTAATTTTTCGGACAACCTCCTGAAACGCTAAAAATAGTATAATCACCGACTCAATCACAATAAATTTCAACAAAAAAGACTTAAATGTAAAATATTTTCACATTTATTCAACAAGTTTCAACATTTCCACTCATCCGCACAACAGCCCTATACACTTGTTTTATATATATTTATTTCTTACCACCACCACTTAACCTTATAACTCATGAGTATATTTACCAATACAAAATAGGCATTTATCGGATTTAAATGAGGACTCATCTACCTGTATAGTTAGCTCATACAGAAAACGTATAAAAACTTTTTTAAATTTATGATAACTGGTTCAAAATAATAAAAATTAATTAAAAATAAATTCGAGGTGTCTCATGCTAGTGAAATTTGAAGAAAGAAGAAACGGAACGCGCGACATGATTAACGAGTTACTCAATGAGCGGCAGGAACTTTTGGTTTCTCTTTGTGAAATTGCAGAATTAGGTCCAGACCCTTTAATACAAACAGACCAATCAAGTGAAAATAATATTTTATCCGAATTTTGCCAAATTTTAATTGATTACATTGCCTTAGGACATTTTGAAATATTTGACCGAATCATGAAAGAAGAAGAACGTAGAAACGACGTATTAAAATCCATTTCAAGCATTTATTTAAAAGTAGCTTTCACCACCGAAACTATTCTTGACTTTAATGACAAATACGAAGAAACAAACAGCCACTCCAGCGAAGACCTTAATACCGACTTGTCGAAATTAGGCGAAACATTGGCGGCTAGATTTGAACTTGAAGACAATTTAATAGAAGCTTTAATACCTGCTGCCACAATAGTCAATCTTCAGGAATATCGAAAAGCGGCTTAATATTTAAGGGGATGTGCAATAAACAAACATCCGACTTGCTTGTACCCAAAGGGCATAGCAATTTTTTTGCCCACCTTTTTTGTTGCAAAAATAGTTGTATAGTTCGACTATACGCCTATTTTTGCGCCTTGCCTGTGAACAAAATCTCTTCGAAAATTGTAAAGGTTATTTTTGAATCGTCCCAAATGTGTATTGGGATTATAAATTATATTAGTGAAAATCAGTGTTCATTTTGTGGTTCGAAAATAATTCATTACTTTGCCCAAAGAGCAAAAGCGCTCTAAATCTATCATCATCCTCAAAATCTGATTCAGTTAAATCCACCAAATCAGCAATGGTTGATGCATCCAACTCAACATCCTCATCATCCTTAAATAATGAGTCATCGTCATCACCAGAAGCCAAGTCATCATCGATCAAATCGGACAAATCATCATCATCCATCTCCAATAAAGACTCACTGATGATATCATCAATAGCTCCAGAATTACTCAGCATTTCATCAACTCCATTTTCCATGTTATTTTCAAGTAAATCATCAATACTACTTTCATCAAGTTGATCCAATATATCGTCATTTTCTTCCATAACAGGCTCAGGATCGTCATCATCACCAGTTAATGACAGTTCTTCATCATCCTCTTCGTCATCCAAGCCACTTAATAGATCATCAATATCTGAATCATCCATTAATTCTGACATCAGGTCATCATCACCGCTTAACTCATCATCAACCTCAGATTCAGTAGACACATCATTATTTTTTTCGTCTAGCAAAGATGCCGTAGAGGCTGAACTTGTAGCCTCACTGTGACCATGAATGAAGTCCAACATTTTCTTTATTAAACTTGAGTCAAGAGGTTTTTCACCTTGCAACTCTGTATATTCGGACAACATTTTACCCATGGTATCCATTGTTACTTGCAACTCATCACTTAATTTGGTTTTTTCGCTCTCTATTTCTGCAATTTTTGACTTATATTCTTCAATTTTTCCCAACATTTTTGAATTATCAACAGGCTTTTTTTCAGCGACAGGAGCAACTTCAGCTGAAGGCTCTGGAGAAGGTAGCGGTGGTAATTTTTGGTAAACATCTGATAAATTATAAATATATTTATCAATATACGGCATCATTTTTGGGTTATTACTGGCTAAGACCTGCAACAATTGTTTATTAAAGGCAATTTCTTGACGCACAAAAACTTTTGCAGTATCCGTCGCGTCTTCATCGTTATAACCGAAGTTTTCAATCATAAAAGTATAATGCGTATTCAAGCGTTCTGCTTTATTATTGTTGACCTTATCTATTAGCTCATGGATTGCTTTAAACTGATTGCTTCTTTTTTTAAACATTAAAACAGATAGAATAACGGTTAAAATCAACAATATAAATGCGATTTCCAAAACCAGAAAAAATGTTATTGAATTGACTTCAATCACTTAAAGCAACTCCTTATTAAACATCTTCATCCCCTAAATCCAACAATGGCATTTCACTATTTTTCTTCCAGGCTCGATAACCAACTATACCCCCAATAACTAAAAGAAGGTTAACGACAACTGCAGCAATAGTAAAACCAATCCAGCTCATTGATTCAGACTCTTTTTCAGGTTCTTTTTCTTCTTCGACTTTTTTTACTTTTTGTTTTTTGACTATTTTAGGTTCTTCAATTTTTGGCTTCACCGTATCATTAACAGTCATATCAGGATCACCATCGACAACAATAGGCTTTAAACGTAAACTTAAAGGATTCCCTGAAATACTTTTACCAATGATTGATATATTAATTTGATATTCGCCTTTCTCGGTCAAACCAGCAATATTTTTGACCCAAATATTGTTGTTTTCTTTATCCGCTTTTAATTGTTGCCATTTACCATTAGGATCAATCAATGTTACCGTTACTTTCATGGTAGCTGCTTTCATTATTTGCTCACGAGATTTAATTTCCAAATAATAACCACCTCCTTGCTCTTTGCTTGCTCGCTGAACAGTGGTAATAACTGGCATTCTCACTTGTACTGTTTGGCGAACTTTGCGTTTAAACGTTTGACCATCGGCAAAAATTGTAAATTCATGTAAACCATCTAACGCTATAGCATCTAACCGAGTTGAAAAGATACCATCTCCAGCGAACATATCCCCTCCACGTCCATTATCACGTAATACCCATTTTTTTTTAATTTTATCGGGATTAACTTGCACTAAATTCATTTTGATGACATCCAGAATTTCTTTTCGGGTAAGAACCTCATCACCTTCAAAAATTTGAGCTCCGATATCAAATTGCTCACCCATAATGATATTATTTAAGAACACCGTGGTCACCAATTTCAAATCAGTCACAACCATGACTCTATTGTCTGGGTCAATCTCTGCCATGATTCCCCACTCACCTTCCATTGGGCTTTTAATGGTCACCATGTCATAATTTTTTTCCCTGTGCCAACTGATTGTTTTGGGCAATTTACCTTCAACATAAGTCACGCCATCGGGTTGAATAATTTGTGCTGGTGGTTTATCTTTTGAACGAAAAATTAGCAAAGTAATCTCATTAACGGATGAATCGACCTGGAATTTATTATCGGTCATTGGCAAGGTTTCAGGCGGAGCCGCTTTTTCAAACATATGCAAAAAAATACGTTGTAATTCTTTAGCGCTATCAACACGTTCATACCAGCCATCACTACCGATAGCCAATCCTTTAAGAAGTTCATGATCAGCATATTTTGACAATGCAACGGTATGAATGGTCACACCTTTTTTCACCAAAGCAGGCAACACTTCCTGCACCACTCTCTCTCTGGAACCAACACTCTCACTTTTAATTTTTGAAACATCAACCACACCGTCTGTTAACAAAATAACGCTTCGGTTAAATTTATTATTTTTTTCACCCCATTGTTTGGTTGATCTATTTAAAATGGCTTCAATGTCTGTAAACTGCCCTCTGGAATGGATACCTGTTATGACTTTTTTCGCCCTCTTTTTCCAATCAGCATTTACTTTTGATCGCTTAATTAATTGCCTTGTTTTTCCACCAAAAACCCAAACGTCAGCATAGGCTCCTTCTGGCATTAAACCAATAAGTAACTTTAAAGCAGAACGTCTAAGATTCGATGGGTCATTTTTTTTCATACTTCCTGATACATCAATCAAAACCCTTAAATCAGGCACAGATTTTGGCTTAAGTTTTTTTGCATGGAGTGGTAACGAAAGAAAAAGACAACTACAAACAAGGCCAATGATGAATTGATTTGTTTTATTTTTTTTATAATATGATTTCTTCATCAACTGGATATCTCCCAATTCATCCTATGAACATGATACCCTGACAGGCAAATATTCAAATACTCTGTGAATGGTATATTTTTTTTACCATGAAGCACATGAAGGCAATGAAGAAAAAACTTCAATATCTTCATGCACTTCATGGTGAAAATAAAAAACACCTATTATTAACAAATTTTGTTTTTCCGAAACCATTAAAAATTAATAAATACTTTCAGCACCTTCTGGTCTACGTTTAAATCGCTTATATCCCCATTGATATTGATCAGGAATAATATCAATACATTGTTCTACACCTTGGTTACTGGCCGTTGCAGACACCACCTGATCTTTCGACTTTATGGCTTCATCACCTTTGATACAATGAATATGGTAGCCTTTTCCCCAAGGCAGTCTTTCGGCAAACACATAAAATATCTCAGCATTAGATTTTAACGCCATCTTACCCATTAAAAACATAGTATAGGCTTTAACACCATAAAAATCGGCAAAAACACCCGCATCTTCACCTGGAACCTGATCAGGCAACATACCAATCACGCCTTTCTTTTTTAATGTTGACATCAAAATTCTCAAGCCACTAGGACCAATAGGAACAACATTTGATCCTGCTCTTGTTCTAGCTGTTTTAATTAATTGATCAAACTTTTCATTTTTCGGTTGTTTGTATAAAATAGTAATGGGCAAATGCTGCCCTAAAAACACCCCTAAAATTTCCCAAGAACCAACATGGGGAGATGCAATAATAACCGCTTGACCTGACTCATGCGTTTTAATGGCATCATCGAACCCTGATACTTTTACTATTTTTTTTAGGATAGCTTCTTTACTTCTAAAATATATAAAACCAATCTCTAAAAAACACATGATTGATTCAATAATAGTTCGTCTTATTAATTGATCTTGCTGTTTTTTAGTTTGTGCAGAAAAACAAGCTCTTATATTATCCGCAACAACTTTTTTAAAACCATTAGGAATCAACCAGACCAACCAGCCCAACAAAGTTGATACACCATAAAGTAGTGACAAAGGTGTCACAGATAATAAGCGTAAAAATACAACAGCAATTTTAAATAACATAGAGTAAGGTAACTCGCAATAAATAAACTACCCATCTTACTGGCTCTTTTGTCCGTCTTCTTTGCCACAAAAATAGTTATGTAGAGCGACTACACGCCTATTTTTGTAACAAAAAAGACAAACAAAACTTCTGCGCAATATGGGTAGTTTATTTATTGCGTGTTACCTAACTTTAGATTTTAGATTCAGCGTTCGGTAGACAATTTCGCATCATTTTCTACAAATTCAGCTGACGAAGATTTTTTCTTCGCAGATGCTTGTCCGTAACCTGACGCACTCTTTTTACCTGTAATTTTAATACCTCTTGACTTGATTCCAATGTCTTTAGCCGAGGTATTAACAATGTAAACACCTGCTTCTTTGACAGATTGTAGTTCAATTTCACCCACAGGTTCTGTACTGGCGTACAATGTAATGCTTTCTTTGCCAAAAGGTGGCGATACTTCAAGATCAAATTTATCTTTAGATGTTGGAATTTCGTAGACAATACCACCTAAAAAGTAGTTATTCTGACGGTAAGGATTAGGCAATATTTGAATTAAATTACCGCTGGTATCTTTATAAACAACACGAGCATGAAATGGCTTATTGCCTTTCAAATACACTTTGATTTTTTCTGTTTCATGATAAGCTTTTTTATTGGTCCATACCTTTACATTCAATGGTGCCATCGGGTCATCATTATTTTTCTTCGGCATTAACCTTTTTTCGGGAATGACTTCTGCTTTTATCATGACTTTATAACAATCACCCAAGCCTTCTTCTTTGTACCATTCCTTACTGAGAGTCGACAATACTTTAACTTTAGACTTGGAAAATGCAGACACTAAATCTTGCTTCAACTCCATATTTTCAACCACTGTTCCACTGGTAATATAAGACAAGGCAAATTCACTGGCATTTCTTTTTGCATCAGCAAATGCGGCTTGCTGTGTTTGCTTTCTGGATTTATCCATTCCCATACAACCGAGACCTTCTGCCTCTGTAATGGTTGACTGAACAGCATACCCCGCTGTTGGCAACAACATTGATGCAAATAAAAAGAGTGTTATTTTAATCTGTTTCATTATTTACTCCTGATTTTTCTTATAATAATTTTCATAACAATAATTGGTTGCTTCGACATAACCGTGCACACTACCACAATCAAAACGACGACCTTTAAATTTATAGGCCATCACACAACCTCTTTGAGCTTGTGTCATAATGGCATCTGTTAACTGAATTTCACCATTTCGACCAGGCTTGGTTTCTTTTAAAATATCGAAAATATCAGGTGTCAGAATATATCGACCAATGACGGCCATATTACTGGGCGCTTCTTCTGGTTCAGGCTTCTCAACCATATGATCAACCCTAAAAATATCATTTTTAATGGCTTCACCACTGATCACACCATAATTACTGATATTTTCCATCGGCACTTCTTCAATGGCAACAATACTGCAACGAAACTGCTTAAATAATTTGGTCATTTGGGCAAGTACACTGAGCTCATCCGACAAACATAAATCATCGGCCAATACCACTCCAAAGGGCTGGTCTCCAATTAAACTTTCGCCTGTTAAAATAGCATGACCCAGGCCATTCATTTGTTTTTGGCGAGTGTATGTGAAGGTACATTTTTCAATTAAAGAGCGAA
>Ga0233443_1002245_pt1 | contig 14990 bp, 10 predicted proteins | sample SI_123_September_2_FD_182784 | JGI IMG/M metagenome (GOLD analysis project Ga0233443, IMG submission 182784) | Seawater microbial communities from Saanich Inlet, British Columbia, Canada - SI_123_September2016_200_MG | ecosystem: Environmental > Aquatic > Marine > Inlet | place: Canada: British... | reverse complement strand
AAGATTTCTCCTACTAATGTAGCAAAGATTTCTCCTACTAATGTAGCAAAGATTTCTCCTACTAATGTAGCAAAGATTTCTCCTACTAATGTAGCAAAGATTTCTCCTACTAATGCACGGAACTCTCCTACTAGTGCACGAAACACAGTGAAGAGACGCAATAGGCCACCGTCATCTAGTAAAGGTGTTAATAGTGACTCTTGGCGTTCTTCTTTTAATTGATTTAAAACAATTGTGATATTATTTTATTAAATGAGTATTGAATATTCTTTCAACGTATCAAGATTAGAATTATGCGATTGTAAGCCATTTAAAATATTATATATTGAATCTGATTTATCGATAGATTCTATTGACCTTATTATTAATGGTATTATTGTTCAAAGATATAATTTTGAACTATTGGAAAAAGTATATGAAAATGTTACAAGTGAAACTGATATTGGAACCTATCGCTATGATTTTCCAGATACAGATTCACAACCTACTTTACAATGTACAGGTTACTTAAAAATTAATTCAAATTATGTCACCACATGTCAATTAATTGGTGAAGAATGTAATCCCACACTTGGTAAAGATTATACTTTTATACAATATAGAGCAACCGAACATATTTCGAATATACCAGTATACATTGTGTCACCAAATATAGATTATTTATTAATACATTGTGATAAATTTTTAGATGTGACATTATATGAAAATAATAAAAAACAATCATTCACAGCTATACCACTCACCAACACTATTACAGAATATATATTTGAACCATGTGCCAAATTAAAAATTGTTCCTTTATCCCTTGACCTTGAATTTACCATTATAAATAAATATAAAAATATGATATATGTCAATGGTAATACAATAACTCAACATATTACTTCATCAAATTATATTGAACCATTGAATTATACAATAAAGTTATTTGGCAATGCAACAATGACAGACATGATAAAACCTTTCAAACATTCACCATTAACAATGTGTCAATATATCAATCGTCCAATAAATGATAAAATTTGTCCCATTGAAAATGAATTAATAAATGAACATGCATATTATTTACATTGTGATCAATGTTCTTATGATTTCTTTTTAGATAATGTATACAATTGGTTGCATATTAATAGTAAATGTCCATATTGTAAACATGAGTGGACAATAATTAATATTTTCAAAAATTGTGTTTAAAACTCTTTGCACATTTGATGAATTGCAAACATTGCTTTACAATCTATGTGATTATAATTTTCGACATCTTTGATCACTTCCTTATCTCCAACATCATGTCTATAATAGTTAAATGCAATATTCATTGCGTTAATCCCATCACTAATACCATGTGGCCATTCAACATCAATCATGCCATTACTGAACAGTGCTTTAGCATAATTCTTTAACTTAAAGTCAAACGCACCCTTAACACAAATGCCATTATCCTTTACCCAATGACACATATCATAATATTTAAATTTGTCATCAATAGCAGCAACTGGTTTCAAATTAGTTTGTTCAAAGTTTGACCAGTGATACATTGGAATTGATTTTATGCGATTATATTTTGCAGACAAATCATTCATGTAAATATTAAATTCATTAATGATTTTTGTTTCCGATTCTTCTAATAAGTTGTCAACTGTGAACACTTTAAATGTCCATGTATCATTGACCACCACACCAACTCCAATCATAAAAATATAATTGGGTCTGTTATGTGCCAAATCATAAATTGTTGTAGAAATTGTTTCAATATCTAAATAACATCTGACTTTATTGTTTTTCCAATTTCCTTGATCACTCAAATCATTGTAAATAACAAATTCTTTACATTTTGCATTATTAACTTCAAGAATATTTGAGATTAAAGATGTTGTTGGCGATGGTTTCAAACCCAGAATTTCTGGAGTTAACTTTGGATCATCAATAGTATTAATATTATGCTCTAATGCTGCATTACGATGTTTAACACCAATATTATAAATCATTGTTAATTCTCTATTCTTCAAAGATAATTCTTTCTTAATCTCATGAAAATCTCCATTGTGATTCTTCATATTAGGATATAAGCGAACATCATTTGGTGGATCGTGTACTAAATTCTTATTGGTTCTGATCTCTTTTTGCCATTTGATGGCTTGTCTGAAAGTATTAATATTAGCTTTTTCTCTACTGAAATCTACTTTAGCAATTTCATTGTATGCATTAATCGTTGATTCGGTAATTGATTTACCTTCATCATCTTTCTTAACACGTTTATACTTTTTTCCAATGACATATGCTACAGAATTCTTTGATTGTGTCATTTTATTTAATGCTTGTGTATATATCCAAAGCTGAGCCTTGTATGTTTTAGCTCCTTTATCATTATTCAAATTATTAGTACCGGCCATAAGACTAATCGTTGACCACTTTACATCATATACTTGATATATGTCATCTTTATAATCAGATTCATAAGATAAAAACAATTTCTTTGCCATTGAACTCTTAATAATTAAATCGGCACAACCAAAAGTCTTGTTAGATTCATTCCATAGGACAGGCTGATATATGATGGGAACATTGTTATAAATTGCATTCAATGTTTCAATATATTTTGCAATATTAAATGCTTCATAACTTTGACCAATCGTAACAAAATCTTTTGATTCCACATTATTTTGAATATGTTCAATAGTACTTAATTCAAAATTGTTTCCGTTGTTCATCAATTGTTCATCAAATGTCTCACTATAACCTCTCTTTCTATTTCTAACAATAGTATCGGGAATATTTACGATAGGACTAATATTCTTATACTTTAGAAAGTCTATCAATGGATCTTCCATAATAAAGTTTCGTGTTTTCGATGCACTAATCCAATTGGGATCCGGTGTATGATTTATGATATATGGTATTGATGAAATTACAGTATCGTTTTGAACAAATAACATATGTGGAATAATTGACCATTTCTTTTTTAAAGATATCATATGTTTATGATGTTCAGCTGATAAAATCATATTGGGAGTGTAAATTTCACAAAAATTACCATCATAGATATATGATGCCTGAACACCATTAAATATTTTTGACGAATTTGTACGTAAAACTCCATCTATCGATACATTATGTTGGAATGGATTCACATATGATCCTACTACACTTGAACTTAAAATTCTATCAATTTTACGTTTCATAATGGATTCCATATTGCTATAATATAGATATTGTCATAATAGTATCAAATTTCAATTTTTTGAGGAATAATTGAAATTTTAAGATATAAAATAATAATCTTATACTATATTAATGGACACTTTGATAAATGACCAGTCTTTCAAACAATATATGGAAAAGTTGGGAAAAGACGATGAGATTGAAATATCATTCTTACCCAAAGTATCAAAGTTGACCCTCGAAAAATATATTACACTATTAAAATTTTTCTCTAAAGCTGGTAAACCTATTGAAGTATCGAACACATTAAATGTTTCGTTTTCATACGATTATGATGTGTATAATTCATACCGTGTGACAGTTAAAGACTTTGATAATATTAATAAAGTTACTAATAATCTTTCATCGAGAGAAAATCACATTATATTTTCAATGTTATATGAACAGTATAAAATGGACAAATATTCATATATTTCTATGATTGAAAAAAAGAAGTCCAAAGATAATATTGTTGATATTGAAGAATTAGGTATTCGTATTCGTTTAGCTAAAGAATTGGAAATGAACAAAGATATTGATATTAATTTGACACACAGTGATCGTCAATATATTAATTTCCGTTACATTCAAAGAGCAAGTTTAATTATCGAAGATACTGATGATTATATTTTGCGTGTAGATTTATCATATGTTAAAAGTTCAGATAAAATTTCTTATTTAGAATCAAAATCACCAATGATAGAACTGGAAATTGATCTGTCATTAAAGAAAAACGTGAAAGCACCATTGTTAAAAGAATTACAACGTAAAATGAATACAACATTTAATAATGTTCGTCGTGTTTTACAAAAATCCAATGTGATTGTTAGTAAGAACGAACAACTTAATACATTAGATAAAATGAATCTGTTATTAAATCCAGATAAACCGGTTACGCTTCGTGACTTGCCAGGCATGCAATTGGCAGCAGCAGAAATAACACATATTGTTGATCATATTGGTCACGATTATTGTGTTACCGATAAAGCAGATGGTGATAGATATTTTATGGTTATCCATGATGGTAAAATAATGTTAATATCCAATACTTTAGATGTTAAAGAAATAGAACATGTTAAAGGATGTGAAGAATATAATGATACTATTTTAGATGGTGAATATATATTTAACGACGAATATCAAAAATTTATGTTCTTAGCTTTTGACTGTCTAATGTTCAAGGGTGAAGACAAACGTAGTGAAAAAAGCTATGTTGAGCGTCTAACTTTTGTCCGTGATATTACGAAAAACTTATTTGGACAAAAATATGGCTTTACTAAATATGAAGGAGAATTTGATTTTCCTAAAATGAAAAAATATTATACAAATGACATCAAAAAACACATGGATGAATTAAACTCACAACTAACAAAGAAACCCACCAATATCGTATCAATGAAATATTTTATGATACCTCAAGGTGTGCACTTGTGTGAAATATTCTTCTTAACTGCATTAGCATGGCAACTATATACCAATAATAGTGATATAAAATGTCCTTATACTCTTGATGGTTGTATTTTAACACCATTAGAGCAAATATATACAAGAAGTTTGAAAGATCAATTACGTAAGATTTACAAGGTTAAACCAGCAACACATAATTCATTAGATTTGTACGTGACATTTGAACGTGATCCTATGACGAGACAAATTGTTGATGTGTTTGACGATTCTGAATCAAATATTGAATTAATAAATATGAAAGTAACCAACGAATTATCAAATGAAACAACTTTCAGAGCTAAAGGTCAAATGTATCGTGTCATGAACTTGCATGTTGGTAAAATTGTTGGTAATACAGAATTTCCTGTACTATTCCATGAACATATGGAACAACATTTTGCAAATATATACATTTCCGATGGGGAAGCACGAGATATGGAAGGTATTATTATTCAAGATAAAACAGTAGTGGAATTTATTTACATCAATGATCCCATGATTAAACAGGGCTTTAGATGGAAACCATTGAGAACTCGTTATGATAAAACAGAATCCGTTAACACATTTAAGAGAAAATATGGTAATAATAATGAAATTGCCGAAAAAACATGGAGATCTATGATTGATGGTATTGAAATGTCTGATATTGAATTATTGGGCGATCCATTAACCTATGAAGCTCAACATAATAAATTGAGATCTATGATTACAACTACTATGATTGAACGTGAGAGACGCGATAACGCATATTATAGTATGATTACTGATTTAGCAGAACCATTGAGAACATTCCATAATTATGTTAAAACACAATTGATTAATACCTATTGTAGTAAAAAGAATACAGAAGATGGTTTTAATGGTCTAGATGTATTAGATTATGGTTGTGGTAAAGGTGGTGATATCGGAAAGTTTTACCAAGCGCGTCTAAAATCTTATGTCGGATTTGATAATGATTATAATGGTATTCATTCTGGTAGTGATGGAGCAATATCTAGATATCAAAATCAAAAGAGAAAGATGGGAGTGATTTCATTCCAGATGAACTTTTTAGTAGCCGATGGCAGTGTTAAATTATTATTGGATGATCAATTTAGATCTATGGGTGAAGTTAGTAGTGCTAATGCTGAATCAATTAAGAAATACTTTGACAATGATAAGCCAAAACTTTATGATGCTGTAACTTGTCAGTTTGCAGTCCACTACTTTTTTAAGAATGACGAAACCTTGAATAATTTTATGTTCAATCTTAAAACATTCACCAAACCATCAGCATATGTTATCTTAACTACATTTGATGCAGATATTATACACAATGATGTCAAAGATGGTCCTAGTACATCATTTTATACCACCAAGGAAGGAGATAAGAAAATTATCTTTGATGTTATAAAGAAATATGATGGTGAAGTACAAGATATCACAGGTCAAACTATAGATGTTCACTTGCCAGTGTTTCAAGACGGTCAATATGTTCCCGAATATTTAGTACCAACGAAATTATTGGTAGATAAGATGAAAGAAAATGGATTTACATTAGTAGATACAGATATGTTTTGGAATGTGTTTAATAATCATAAGAATTTCTTCTTGAATGGAGTACAAGATGAAGAAAAACCAGCCATGAAATCATTTTATATGAAAGTAAAAGAATATTATAACACAAATGACGCAATGAACCAAGCATGTTATAATTTCACAAAAAAGAACAGATATTATGTGTTCCAAAAAGAAGATAGTTTAGCAATTCATGATAAGTTTATAAAGTCTGAACCAGCAAAGTATGATGTCAAAAAGATTTATGATGGTAAAAAGAAACCATATGATAATAATAAAAAATCTTATGGAAATAAAAAGTGAATTTAATTTATAATTTAAATACAAATTATTTTATGTATTTAAATATTTAAACATTTAAACATTTTATGTTATTAATAATAATGACAGAACTTGTGGCACAAGATTGCGATGCCATGAAACTTAATGATCCTCATTCTACAACAGACGATTCTACAGTAGATGCGTCATCAAATGTTGTAACAGATATATCATCAAATGTTGTAACAGATGCATCATCAAATGTTGTAACAGATGCATCATCAAATGTTGTAACAGATGCATCATCAAATGTTGTAACAGATGCATCATCAAATGTTGTAACAGATGCATCATCAAATGTTGTAACATTAAGTGAATCTATAGTTAGTGATGATTCGATATTGACAGTTGATACTATTGATGCCGTAAATGCACATTGTGTAATTGATTTTCATGATGACAGTGTTCATAGTTATGATGAAATTACTAATCATGTAATAGATACAAATATAATTATGCATATTTTATTACCATGTAAAATACAACCAAATATGACATATACTTTGCAAACATTTACACAAGCATTAATTTTATATATCACATTATCGGTGCCAAAAAATAACACAGCACCAGATATAAATATGAAATATAAGACTATTTTAAATAAATATTTAATTGATGTTAAAGCGATTGTGAGATCTTTTGTTCAAAATAAAAATATACACAGTGAAAAGATTGCTGAAATATTAGAATCAACTCAATTTTTGTATGCATCTTTTGATTTTCATGAGGATAATTCTCAACAATATTTTATCAAAAAATTATGTGATATTGTAACAATAATTAAAAACGTAATTATCATTATGACATATTGGAGAAAAAGTACAAAATCATTTGAAAATATTCTAACATTAAATTTGCATTATTTTGAATTATTGATCAAAGATATTGTTAATCCATATATAAATGAAATTGAAAATCACAATCAATGTAACAATGAATGCAATCCGCGTCTATTATCCAGTGCTACCGATGAACGAAATCAATATATGGCATCAACACCAACCCGTTCTAGACCATTGACTCCAATGCAAAGGGACAGACCGCGATCATTGCCAAGATCACCATCTCAAAAATCAATAGGAAATTATGATTATATGTCTGATTATACAAAGTATGATGATATTAAATCTGTTAATAATATAACAGGTGAACGAAATCAAATTACTTACGATGAATTGACTGGAATTATTGGTGCAAGTTATGGTAACAATCCGGATATGGAATGTTCTACATCTCTAGATATTATTGCTCTATATTTACAAGGTCAAAAGTTACTTTATATTGAAGCCAAAAATTATTCAGAACAATATTTAAACATGTTGATGGTACCTGCTATAACAATATCTGTACTAGTCGGTTTATTGGCATTAATATTTACTGATATGGTTGGTTTTATTATTGTAGCATGTTTGAGTGCATTAAATACGTTACTATTATCTCTTGTACAATATTCAAAACTTGATGCTAAAGCCGAATCACATCGTATTACGGCTTATCATTTTGATAAATTAGAAACAGAATGTTCGTTCTTGTCTGGCAAGATTCTGTTCTTTGATGCGGAAACCGAAAATATTGCAGATGTTGTTTTGAATATTGAGAAAAAAATTAGAGAAATAAAAGAAATAAATCAATTTGTTTTACCAGATTATGTTAGAGCTCGTTATCCTCATACATATGGAACCAATATTTTTTCAGTTGTTAAAAGATTATATATTGATGAAACAACATTAAAGAATGAATTGAAAAATACGATTAATGCGATAATTGTTAAGTCACGTGTCAAGAATAAATCTGATGCATTGATTAAAGAAATTAAAGCACTAGAATTAACCCAAGAAAAATTATTTAATAAAATTATTCAATTTAAGAAAAAGTACCTAGAATTAGATAAACCATTAAAATACGAAATAGAAAAAAACAATCGTATTAAAAAAATGCGTTATTTCGGATGTTATGGTATTTTAAATAAATTAACTTGTGGTGCAATAAATAAATGCATTTTAGTTGGTGGACCACAAAGGCCTCAAGAATATGATAAACCTGTTGTTGGTCAAGATTTTGTTTAATAAAAGTTGACGAAACCATATAGCGAAACAACATATGTTGCAACAAACCATATAATATGTGCATTATCATAATGGCACGTATTTGCAATAATTCCTGTCAAAAATATTGTCAGAAACCAGATTGAATATTTCACTAATCTCATCATTTGTTTATATTCTGGTGTATGATAGAAATCTAATTCTCTTTTTAACATAGCAATTTTACCATATGCCCATGTTTTATCAACCATAATATCACGAATAGTATTATTACGTTCCTTTTCAATCTTTCTTAACTTTATAATCAATTGTTTGTAACCAGCATTAATTTGAATGTTAGTATACATTTTAAAATTGTGAGCATTTGTTATCAATACATTTTGATCTCTTATAATATTATATGAAATATCAGCAATATTTGGCAAACATTGCATAATAATTACAAACTTATCAAAATTATTATTAAAAATTGTGAATGAATCTGTGAAATATTTGATTTCTTTTAATACTTCAAACACATCATTCGCATCATGAGATATAAAATCTTCAATAATATCTCTATAAGTATCGCATGTTATCCAAAAATAATCTGTAATATCTGACACGTTCTCTAAAATTGACATCATATTTGGTGAAAATAGTTTTCGTTGCACACATAATTGAATAAAACGTTTGAATACAAGAGGTATTAAGATTGTGGTTAATTTACCATTCTTTTGTGTAATAGCATGTATACAACGATCCATATATCTTTCATAATATGTGTCATCCAATATCTCGGTATTATGCAAGTCATATTTTGTCTTATAATCATTAATCATAAACGTAATATCGGTCACACCATTGTTAATATGTAGTGGCTCACTGGTTAAAAACTTATATATACCATTATACGTATCTATAGGGTTCGTCATTGATAACCTTTTTACATTGTTCGCTAAAAAATTCTTTTATCAATTTTTTTTCATTCACTATGGTAATGGACGATTTTTATAGTTATATTAATAAAGATTGGTTTAATAATTTCTCTTTACCAGATGATCAAGTTCGTTATACTTCCTTTGATAGTGTGAATCACAATGTTAAGAAGGAATTGGTCGATATTTTGGAAGGAGAGGTTAAAAAAGGTACTACTCTAGGTCAACTATTTACAAAGCTATCAACCAATAATATTGTGTTATCAGATTTTGATAAATATTTTAAGATGATTAATGAAATAGTTACAATGGATGATTTTATAAAAATGTGCGGTACATTTTCACTTTTTGGTACATCTCTATTTTTCCACATTGGTGTTGGTCGCGATTTAAAACATTCTGATGATCATATCATATCATTTGCACAAGGTGGTTGCACTTTACCTTCACCAACTTATTATCAAACACATAAAGATGAATATCTTAATTTTTTAACTATATTTTGTGATGCTTGTGATATCAATATGGAGGGCATATATGATTTAGAAAATGAAATAGTTCAAAATCTTATGTCACTAAGTGTTAAACGAGATATTGAAAAGAGATATAATATTCTAACTTTTGAACAATTTGCAAAAGAATTTAATGGAATAAATATTGAAAAATATTTTGAATCCCATAAAAAAATTAAAAATATTGTGATAGAAAAAATATTAGTTGATGATGTAAAATTTATTGGAAAAATATCTAATATTCTTTCTAATAAAAAAATATCCATATTAAAAAATTATTTGAAATATAAATTTATGTTGTCATTTCATCAACTCGCTTTACCGACTAACATTGGTAGAATAATTTTTAATTTTTTTAAGAAAGAACTATTGGGAGTCACAAAAGAAAAATCATTAACTGATACAATAATTTCTTATATCGATATATATATGCCAGAACAATTAGGACAATTATATTTAGATAAACATTTTTCACAGGATACCAGAACATATGTACAAGATCTTACGAAATTAATTAAAATGTCAGCAAAAAATATAATTTCTAATGCATCATGGTTATCCAATGCGACAAAAGAATTGAGTAAAGAGAAAATAGATATGATGGTTGTTAAAATTGGTGGTCCTACGATACCCGAAAATTATTCGGAATTTGATGATATCATTGATCACAATACAATTAATATGACTATTGATATGGAAATATTTCATACCAAAAAAAATATTATGAAATATGGCGAGAAGGCTGATAGAAGCAAATGGAACATGTCATCATATAGCGTCAATGCATATTATTCTCCATTAAATAATGAAATAGTTATTCCAGCTGGCATATTGCACGATCCTTTTTACAGTTTGAAAAATGACATATATAATAATCTTGGTGCAATAGGATCAGTTATTAGTCACGAAATTAGTCATGGCTTTGATGATCAAGGACGATTATTTGATAAAGATGGCAACTATAGAGGTTGGTGGTTGAAAGAAGATATTGATAAATATAACGTAATAATTCAATCTATAAAAGATCAATTTGATGCTAAATCAATCTTAAATGTCAATGTATCTGGTTCAATGACGATGGGAGAAAATATTGCCGATTTTACTGGTATGACTATTTTAACAAATATTTTAAATATCAATAAATCTACAGATGAAGAATTTCAATTATTATATACAAGTTATGCTAAATTATGGAAACAAAAGATTAGGGATAAAGAAATGGTAAAACGATTGAAAACAGATGTACATGCACCACCTAGATTGAGAACAAATATCATATTATCTAATATTGACGATTTTCATAGAGTATTCTCCATAACTAAAAAGCATAAAATGTTCATTGAAGATAAAAAACGTTTTAAACTATGGAAATAAATTTAAGAAAATTTAAGAAAAATAAATTTAAAATCCATTAAATAAAGTATATTTTTTAATATATATGAGTCGATATATATTAACAACGTATAATATGACAGACACCATTACTGTTAATGGCTACTATACATTGAGTAATGATAATATGAATCAGGTTACAGATTGGTTTAATAATTTTACCGAATCTTATTTTATTAGTGACATTATAACATTAACAAATGATAATTTTAACATGGTAGAAGTCCAATATGATGTGAATGTTGAAAAATTTATCGCAAAATATGGTAATCCTTGTAACATATTGGAACATATTGATGATTTATCTGATATATTTGATAGTGCGGGGAGAGAACGATTACTATCTATTGAGACAGATGATTCTGATTTATATACTGGCACGGAAGATGTCTCTCGTCTTATTAATGCCCACATGAAAGGCGATGAAGATACTGTCAAAATGCTATTATCAGAAAAAGAATTTGATGATTCTGATGACATTGTTAATAAAATAATATCACAGCATTAATCATTAATTAAATTAAATGATCGTTTTCTACGTAATGTCATTGTGCTCAAGTTCACCGAGTTCACCGAGTTCACCGAGTTCACCGAGTTCACCGAGTTCACCGAGTTCACCGAGTTCACCGAGTTCACCGAGTTCACCGAGTTCACCGAGTTCACTGTATCATCAATAAATACATTTGCTAATTCATCAACTTTTTTGACATTTGACAAATCATTTTCCCTAATTATTTTTTGCACCTTGATCACATGTTCGTCATATCTGTCATCATATCTTACCATAGGTGTTTGTAACAATTTTTCATTAATTATTTTAAAAGCACCATCAATATGATGTCCATCCACATTAGACATTGAACAACCATATTCATATATAATATTATATATCACGAAGAAATCCATAAATGTATCCGTAATAATAGATTCTGGATTGTTGTAATATTTTTTAATTTGCTGATGCATTTGTGACGGAAAGAAATTACGATAACCCAAAATAGATGTTGCAAATATCCACATATCAAATAAAAACAGATATTCTTTAGTAACAATACATGGTCCCAAATACAAATTGATTAAATTGTAATCATTTATTGCATTATTGTCTGAACATATTAATGAAAAATCTAAGTCAATGATTTTAATACTATTATCAGATTTATCAATCATAATATTATTACCTTTAAAATCACCATGTATAAAATTATTCGGTCTAAATATAGTGTGCACAATATGCAATATATTAATTAATGTTGGTATGTATTGCATCTTTTGTTTATAACAATAATTATAAAATGTCGCTAAATTTTCGTTTAATTCACAATACATTATGCTAAATCCAAATTTATAATAATCATCAAATGCATTTTTAATATGACGTTTCGAAATATTGACTGTTGCACTATAAAATGGAAAACAAATACGAGAACCTGTCAAATCACAATCAACAAAATCTTCGAACGTTTTAAAAATATCAGATATTGCGATCATCTTTTGTATCATCATATATTCGTTTTCGAGATCCATGATTCTTGAATCTTCGATAGCAATTTTGTATATATATCCTTTATCGCCACATTTGATAGTACATATACTAGGATGTGGTTTTTTAAATTGGAAAGCCATTGCTAATATATATAATACACACATAATATATATTTTTCACTTTTTTTCAGTCACTTCATTATTTAACAAAATATTTTCATTGACAATTTTTTGAATTTTTTCCACATGTGCATTATATTTTTCATCATGATCCACAGTTGATATTGATAACAAGGTTTTCGATATTGTATCAAAAGTACCATCAATAGTATCTTTTTCTGTTAATGAACAACCATCTTCATATATGATATCGCATATTATTAAGAAATCCATGAACGTATCTGTAACAGATGTTGACCATGTATAATATTCTTCGAAAGCATCATGTGCTGCATAAGCAGTCATTAGATTAACAGATGTAGCTAATAACCATAAATCGTATAAAAATAGATATTCCTTTGTAACTGTACATGGTTTTAAATACATAGCAATATTATCGTATTTTGATAATGTGTTTTTGTCAGTGCATATAATTGAATAATCTAGGTCAATAATTTTAATATTATCATTAGATGTATCAATCATAATATTATCTAATTTAAAATCACCATGTATAAAATTATTCGGTCTAAATACAGTGTGCACAATATTTAATACTCGAAAGATTGGTAGCATGGTTTTATTTTTACAACAATATGTTTGAAGTTCCATTAAATTTTTATTATGAGGGTAATACATCATGTTGAATGCCTGTGAATAAACATTATCAAATTCAGAATTGATGTTATGTTTTGCAATATGTATAGTAGATTCATAAAACGGAAAACAAATATGTGTGTCATTCGCTTCATCAACACTATAACCTTCAAATGTTTTAAAAACATTGGATATTTTTGACATTTTTCGTATCATTTGCCATTCGTTTTTTAAATCTAAAGTCTCATGCTTGTTGACAGGGAATTTATATATACATTCTTGACCATCACATGCAATAGTACATATGCTTATATCCAGTTTTTTAAATACAATAGCCATTAATAGTATTATGTCATGGATTGTATTATATATATTTTTCATATTTTTCAATGGTGTTAAAATATAATATAATATAATATTAAATGACAATTATCTATAATAAATCAATTGTATCTTCGAATAATACATCTACTGAGCTTTTAAATAATGATGTTAGTTTTAATGGCGTTGGTGAATCTGTAACACGATTTGAAACAATAACTGTCAATATTGTAAGTGATGTGTCAGGAAGTATATCGGTGCAATTTGGTCAAAGTGCATTAAATTGGGACGTTAAAATAACTGATACATATATTGCTTCAGGTAGTTATTCAAAAACTTTTAGAGTTCATGCACCCTTTTTTAGAATTGTATATTATAATGGTAATACAACACAAACAACATTTCGTTTACAATGTGTATTTAATACCGGTGACGGTAATGATAATGTGATTAAACTTGATTCTACTAATTATGATGCATTTGGACGCGTTCGTGTATCTAATCCTTACACTCTATTTCAAGTGTCGCATAATACTGGATTACGTCATCATGTTATAACATCCAGAACTGTGGACGATGGTTCATATACATGGAATAGAAATGAATCATCTGTTGACATGGATGTATCAACGGGAAATGGTTCTCAAGTAACTAGACAAGCTCGACCATACATTATATATCAACCTGGTAAATCTTTATTAATAATGTGTACAGGTGTGCTAAATGCTGGTTCAAATGATGTTGTATCTAAAAGTGAAATTGGATTATTTGATGATTATAATGGTATATATTTCTCTCACAAAAATGGCGTTTTTATAAATTTAAGATCTTATGTAACTGGATCAGTTGTAAATACAAGCATTCCGCAATCAGAATGGAATTTGGATGTAATGGATGGCACAGGTAGATCAGGTCCGAAAAACTATTAAAAACTATTAGGGTTAAAGAAAAGTCACTATTAAGTGTTAATGAAATCTAAAGATGTATTAAAATTAATGCAAATTTCAAGACCATCATTAACTTACTACATAAAC
>Ga0233443_1002241_pt1 | contig 15011 bp, 14 predicted proteins | sample SI_123_September_2_FD_182784 | JGI IMG/M metagenome (GOLD analysis project Ga0233443, IMG submission 182784) | Seawater microbial communities from Saanich Inlet, British Columbia, Canada - SI_123_September2016_200_MG | ecosystem: Environmental > Aquatic > Marine > Inlet | place: Canada: British... | reverse complement strand
TCCCGCTCTCGCTCAAACATACTTTTGACAGTTTTTACCTCCAGATTAAGATTTTCAACCACCGTCTGTTCAATGCTTTGTCGAACCTTGGAAACTGAAATCAGGGAAATGGCCACAATAGCCACAAGCATACCCAAAAAGATAGGATAAAACAGCTTAAGCTTTATCTTAATATTATTGATCAACATATTTTCAGTTTTCAGTGATCATTGTACAGTTACCAATTGTCCAAAATAAGCAACTAAGATTAACCAAGCTTTGCACCATCACTCACTTCTTTATCCGGAGTGGCTAATATTACCGAGCCATCTTCCCTGTAAAAACCAAGCACCAGACACTCGGAAATAAATGGTCCAATCTGCTTAGGTGGAAAATTAACCACAGCCATAATCTCTTTGTTTAATAGTGCCTGTGGTTGATAATGATCCTTTAATTGTGCGCTACTTCGCTTCATACCCAGCTCAGCACCAAAATTGATGGTTATTTTCCAGGCTGGCTTCCGGGCTTCCGGAAAGTCTTCTACACGAACGATGGTTCCTTTACGGATATCAACCAGTTCAAACTCGGCCCAGCTTAGTGTTTCCTTGCTCATTTGTACTCAATTTATTCACAAAGGTATAAAAATGACCTCTGAGTTGTGATAAAGAACTTCACTTCTCTCAGTGAAACAATATTGACCAAACCGCACTTACAAATTCAGTAAATAATCACGAGAGTATACTATCGATAGTTTGCACATTTGAGTTCATTAAACTACATTTAGATTCCCTATAATACAGGTGTTTGCTTCTATAATCTCGCCTATTATGAAAAAATAGAATTATGAGAAACAACAAATTCATACGGAGAACATCATATCTTTGTATTATCCTATTCACTTTTGTTTACAAAGGAAATGGACAAAATTTCACACTAACATCTCCGAATAAAGTTTTATCTTCAAATATTCAGATCAGCACTGATGTCTCCTTTTCTGTAACATTCAATAGTGAACAGCTTGTAAGCGCCCAGGCGATTACAATGGAATTGGACATAGGAACGCCAGGTGGATTCACAGCTGTTCTTAAGAATCATAAGGAGTCTCACTTCAGGGATAAAATTAAAGCACCTTTCTCGACCAAATCATCTATTATTGATGATGATTACAACTTGCTGGTTCTGAACTTTGAGGATAATTATACAATTGAATTCAGAGCTTATGATCAAGGTTTTGCCTATCGCTTTGTCACTCACATTGAGGAAGCCGTAATCGTCAGGTCTGAAACTGTCGATTTAGATTTCGGTAAGGAAGCAAACATCTATTTTCCTGAAGAAGAATCCTTTATTTCTCATTCGGAGCGTGACTACATTTATACAACTGTGGAAGAAATTGAAGTAAACAAATTTTGCTCCCTACCATTTTTAGTTGAATCAGTAAAAGGACCAAAAGTTCTTTTTACAGAGTCCGACCTGGATGATTATCCGGGCCTTTTCATGCAAAAATCAGCCGGCAATAAGGTGTCTGCCATTTTTCCAAAATATGTACTCAAAACTGGTTTACCATCGAAAGGTGCAGACAGAAATGAGGTAATTGTGGAAGAGGCAAATTATATCGCCAGGTCGATTGGAAAACGATCATTTCCATGGAGAGTCTTTATCATTGGTGAAGACAAAGATTTATTTGAAAGCACTTTAAGCTACCAATTAGCCAGCCCTTGTGTTTTAGAAGATACCAAATGGATAAATCCAGGTCAGGTGGCATGGGACTGGTACAATGCAAATAACCTCTTCCAGGTTGATTTCAAATCAGGTTTGAATACCAAAACCTATAAGTATTACATCGATTTTGCATCTGAGAACTCTATAGAATACATCATTCTTGATGAGGGCTGGTCAGCCAGTACCACTAACATCATTCGCTCAAGCGATATGCTGGATGTAGAGGAATTAATTGATTACGGCAAAGATAAGGGTGTAGGTATCATTCTATGGGTATTGTGGAAACCTCTTAATCAGGATATTCCCGGAATTCTTGGGCTATATCAGAAATGGGGTGCTGCCGGTATCAAGGTGGACTTTATGCAGCGTGCTGACCAACATATGGTTAACTTCTACAAGAATGTGGCTCGCGAAGCCGCAAATCATAAATTATTGGTCGATTTTCATGGTGCTTTTAAGCCTGCCGGTCTCCACCGCGAATATCCCAATGTCCTTACCTTTGAAGGGCTTAAGGGTAATGAACACAATAAATGGAGTCAGGATATAACACCCGATTATAACCTGACTATTCCTTTCATAAGAATGGTTGCAGGCCCGATTGACTATACACCAGGTTCCATGTCAAATGCTCAGAAAGTAAATCATCATGTTAGTTTTCAACGTCCGGTTAGCCTCGGAACCAGATGTCATGAACTTTCGAAGTATGTAATTTTCGAGAGTCCTCTGCAAATGCTGTGTGATGCACCCAGCAGGTACAGGAATGAACAGGAAACTGTTGATTTCATTACCAGCATTCCACAGGTATGGGATGAAACCAGGGTATTGGAAGCTAAAATTTCGGACTACCTGCTCGTCGCCAGACGAAAGGGTGAAGATTGGTATCTTGCCGCAATGACGGACTGGACAAGTCGCGAATTCCATGTCAAATTGGATTTCCTTTCTGAAGGTGATTATCGGATACAGATTATGCAGGATGGCATTAATGCGAATACCTATGCTGAAGATTACAAATTAATAGAAAGAACAATCTCCAATAATGAAACGGTAAGTCTGACGCTTGCGAAGGGCGGTGGATGGGTAGCCATCTTAAGCAAACTATAAATAAGTTGATTCAACCGGTTACAATAACACAGGAGAATGAATTTATGAACTGACCGTTGATCAGGTCGGGAATATCATGGATCAGGAACAATAGTTGGTGAGGAAGCCCTAAATTTATTTCTTTGCTTACTTACTTTCATTAATAGAAAACAGCGCAAGCTAATCATGAAGACCAATTATATCAATCTACTAAATATAGAAAAGTAAGTCGGGTTTGGCCAAAGGCTCAATGGATAGAAGGATTATAAGTAAAAGGTCCTAAGCTGACTTAAAAATGATCAGCTTCGATATGAAGAAGAACTATCGCATCTGGAATAAGATAAAAAAGTTCATTATGAAATGAAGGATTGTAATCCAGCGAAACGTTTATTAACCTTCATTTCTTTGCCATCTCACGCATAAACCAGAGAATTATGTAGTTTGATCTAAGCTTTGAAGACATAACACAAATGCTTTTAGATCAATTCAAATGCAGAATAAGGAATATTATTATCAAATTCCGCCCTGTGCGGTGGGTGGTCCACGGGTGGTGCGAAATAAAAGATGCCGTCATAAAACAGATGCTTAAATTCAATATCTGCAACTAATTACTCTGAAATTGCAACTTATCTTCCTGGATAGGCAGTCTTTTATATGGCAGCCGTGGTGGGTTTTTGGTTCGTTTTGGGCGGTAGCCAAAATGAACAGATAGAATAAATATATTCCTTAATTCCCCGGCAATACAATCGAGACCTTCAGAAGAATTAGAAATGATATCCAGCAAAGCATTTATTATCCCACAGAAAATGATCTTGATCCAATATCACTACATGCAAGAGGGAAAAAGCGATGGACCTAACCAAAGTAAGGAACTGAAGATCAGCTAGCACTTATTTGTTGAATTCAATCAACTTAAACTGAAGATTGAGAACAATGAGGCTTTGGAATTAAGCATCTCTGTAAAGGATCAGTTTTCATTCAAAGGAAGTATTATTCGTTTTCAGCGATTAAAGAAATCAAGGACCGAATTTGACCAGGATGCAGTCATAGTGAAAAATTTAAGATTTGAAAAGATGTAAGCCACTCGATTGACCCAAAGCGAGTGGCTCTAAAATACTGAATTTCAAAGCTTCAAACTACAGACAATACTCTTCGATCTACAAACAACCAACACGTCTTATTTAAATTTAAAATAAATTACCATTACCTGTTTAAAAACTGATTATTCACAAAGTTAATTGCACCCAACATTTCTACTTTTGTTGACTATAAACAGGGCTATATGCAATCATCCAAAAGGATAGAACATAAGGGTACAGTAGAGCAAATTGAGGACGGTACTGTTAGCGTCAATATCATGAACATGTCCGCCTGTTCCAGCTGTCATGCCAAAGGTGCATGCAATGCTGCCGACATGGAAGAGAAGGTGATAGATGTAACACACTCCGGGGAAGGCTTTAGCATTGGTGAAGCAGTGAATGTTATCATGCAACAATCACTTGGATTCAAAGCCTTATTTTTGGGCTATGTCCTACCCTTTTTACTGGTGCTCATTGTATTGATTGTTGTATCTAACTTCACTGAAAGTGAAGGATTGGCTGGCTTGCTGGCACTTTTGCCATTACCGCTGTATTACGGCACTTTGTTCCTTTTAAAGGATAAAATCAAGAAAGAATTTTCATTTACAATCCATAAATTAGATTAAGCTAAGAGAGATGAATACACTTGTACTAACCATTATTTCCTTGAGTGCTTTGGGCATTCTGCTGGCAACAATCCTCTATTTTGTTGCTCAGAAGTTCAAAGTATTTGAAGATCCAAGAATTGATGAAGTGGATGAGGTGTTACCTGGTGCGAACTGCGGTGGATGTGGCTATCCCGGTTGTCGGGGATTTGCAGAGGCTTGCGTAAAAGCTGACGATCTGGGCACTTTATTCTGTCCTGTTGGAGGCAATGACTGCATGGGCGATGTGGCCAAAGTTCTGGGTAAGGAAGCAGTGGAAAAAGATCCTGAGATTGCTGTTCTTCAGTGTTCCGGAACTTCTTCATGCCGGCCAAGGACTAATAATTATGATGGAGCTCCCAGCTGTACAATTGCATCCAGTCTGTACGGAGGTGATACAGGTTGTCAATTTGGATGTCTTAGTTTAGGAGAATGTGTTGATGTTTGTAACTTCGATGCCCTGCACATGGATCCTGAAACCGGTTTGCCGGTTGTAGATGAAGAAAAGTGTACCGGCTGTAATGCCTGTGTTGAGCAATGTCCCCGTGATCTGTTCGAACTTCGTCCGAAAGGTAAGAAGAGCCGCAGAATTTATGTTGCCTGTAAAAACTCGGAAAAAGGTGCTGCGAAGAAAATTGGCTGTGAAGTAGCTTGTATTGGTTGTCAGAAATGTGTGAAAGAATGTAAGTTCGAAGCCATTACAGTTACCAATTTCAACGCCTATATTGATGCTGACAAATGTAAGCTATGCAGAAAGTGTGCTCCGGTTTGTCCAACCGCTGCCATACATGAACTAAACTTTCCTCCGCGAAAGGTGAAGCCTGCAACGGACGCAGAGAAACCGGCTCCCAAAGCACCACCAGCTGAGAAGGCTCCGGTAGCAGCCGAAAAAGTTGAAACAGGCAAACCTACTGAAAAGCAGGCTGTTACTGAAAAGAAAGCAGAAGCTCCCAAAGCAGAAGCTGTTGAAAAAGAAGAAAAGAAAACAGAATAGTAACTTTTTGATTCAAAAAGTAATTAGGAGGAATCAATGTTAAAAACATTTCCCAAAGGCGGTGTACATCCACCGGAAAACAAAATGGCTTCCGGTGCAGCAATAGAAGTGTTGCCACTGCCAAAAACTGTTACCATACCGATAGCCCAGCATATTGGGGCACCATCTACCCCGGCTGTGAAGAGAGGCGATCTGGTTAAAGTTGGACAGATCTTAGCTCAAAGTTCCGGTTTTGTATCAGCCAATATTCATTCCTCCGTTTCCGGAAAGGTAACGAAGGTTGATGATGTGGTGGACTCAAGCGGTTACAAGAGAAAGTCAGTCATTATTGATGTTGACGGGGATGAGTGGATGGAAAGCATCGACAGAAGTACTGATCTTATCCGCAATATCAGTATGACATCTTCCCAGATCGTTCAACGTGTAATGGAATGCGGTATCGTAGGTATGGGTGGTGCAACCTTCCCTTCACATGTTAAACTATCTATTCCAAAGGGAAAAACAGCAGATGTTTTAATCCTGAATGGTGTGGAATGTGAGCCCTATCTCACCTCCGACCACAGAGTTATGCTTGAAAGAGCGGAAGAAATGCTCATTGGTGTTCAAATCCTGATGAAAGCACTTGAAGTTAAAAAAGCACTCATCGGAATTGAAAACAATAAACCTGATGCCATTGAGAAGTTAACAAAACTGACTGCAGACAAACCCGGAATTGAGGTTTATGCACTTAAAGTTCAGTATCCTCAGGGTGGTGAAAAGCAGCTTATCAAAGCGCTCATCAACAGGGAAGTTCCATCAGGAGGACTACCAATAGATGTTGGGACTGTGGTACACAATGTGGGTACAGCCCTGGCAGTTTATGAAGCAGTTCAGAAGAATAAACCTTTGTTGGAGCGTGTTGTTACGGTTACCGGTAGATCAGTCAGCAAACCTGCCAATTATCTCGTACGTCTTGGCACACCTGTCAGCCAGCTCATAGAGGCTTCAGGCGGACTACCTGAAGACACCGGAAAGGTAATCAATGGTGGCCCGATGATGGGTAAGGCTCTTAATAATTTGGATGTTGCAGTAACCAAGGGAACTTCAGGTATTGTTATGATACCTCAGGATTTGTCGCAACGTAGAGAAATTAAGAACTGTATTCGTTGTGCCCGTTGTACTGTAGTTTGTCCAATGGGACTGGAACCATACCTGTTAATGACACTCAGCGAAAAAGCCATGTGGGAAAATGTTGAGACCAACGATGTAATGGACTGTATCGAATGTGGATCCTGCAGTTATACTTGTCCGTCCGACAGGCCATTGCTTGATTACATCAGATTGGGAAAAGGAACCGTAAGTAAATTAATCAGATCGAGGAAACAGTAATGAATAAGTTAATAAACGTATCTCCATCCCCGCATAGTTACGGGAACGACTCTGTTAAAAAGGTGATGTACGGAGTAGTACTTGCGATGATTCCGGCCATGTTGGTTTCAATATTCTATTTTGGGATCAGTGCCCTAATTCTTACTGCAGTTGCCATTGCATCAGCCCTCTTTTTTGAGTTTGCCATTCAGAAATACATTATGAAAGTAAAACCAACCGTAACAGATGGTTCTGCCATAATTACGGGAATGCTTTTGGCTTTCAACTTACCTTCAAATCTTCCGATTCATCTAATCATCTTGGGAAGTTTTGTGGCCATCGCCATCGGAAAAATGTCATTTGGCGGACTAGGACAAAATCCTTTCAATCCGGCTCTGGTAGGCCGTGTATTCCTGCTTATCTCCTTCCCGGTTGAAATGACAAGCTGGCCAAAACCAATGGTAAATCGAATGGCTCTGGTTGATGCAGAAACAGGTGCAACTCCATTGGCCATGGTCAAGGAAGGTTTGAAAAATAACGAAAGTTTAAGTTCCATAATGGACCGACTGCCGGAATACAGCGAAATGTTTCTGGGTAATCTTGGTGGTAGTGCCGGTGAAGTTTCAGCTCTGGCAATCCTTGTTGGTTTCGTATGGATGATTTACAGGAAAATCATCACCTGGCATATTCCGGTTTTCATGCTGGGATCTATGGCTGCCTTGTCAGGGATACTCTGGCTCGTAAATCCTGAAGGTTTTGCCGATCCGGTATTTCACCTGATCACCGGTGGAGCCATGCTGGGAGCAGTCTTTATGGCAACAGATATGGTAACCTCTCCAATGAGCGTTAAAGGACAAATTATATTTGCGGTAGGAATTGGAGTGTTAACCATAGTAATACGAGTATTTGGTGCTTATCCGGAAGGTGTCTCATTTGCAATTCTCATTATGAACGCATTTGTACCCCTCCTGAATACTTACCTTAAACCGAAGCGATTTGGCGAAATTCCAAAAGCTGTATAAATATAGTTACGAGTAACAGGTTACAAGTGGCCCGGTTGTCACTCAGCTCTTGTCACTAAATAACTCGAAAAAGAAAAAAGATTTACAAAAACAAAGTTAAGATGGCTGGTAAAGAATCTACATTTTTAAATATGGTGCTGACATTGTTCCTTGTAACACTTGCCGCATCAGCAGCATTGGGCTACATCTACGAAATAACGAAAGGCCCCATCGCTGAAGCCAAATTGCAAAAGAAGATCAACGCCATTAGTTTGGTGGTACCTGAATTTGATAATAATCCGAATGCAGAGATGTTTAAAGTGCCAAACGGTGAAGGAGATAGCCTGGAAATCTATCCTGCATCCATGAGTGGACAACAGGTTGGTTATGCAGTTAAAACTTTCACTAAGAAAGGTTTTAGTGGCCTGATTGAACTGATGGTTGGATTCAACATGGAAGGAAAAATTCATAATATCTCGGTACTATTTCATGCTGAAACTCCCGGACTTGGTGACAAAATGACCAAGAAAAAGTCGAAATGGAGTGATCAGTACAATGGAAAAGATCCGGCAAGTTCTAATATCAAAGTGAAGCAGGATGGTGGTGAAATTGATGCCATTACAGCATCGACCATAAGTTCCCGGGCATATAGTGATGCAGTAAACCGGGCCTATGCAGCCTACTCCACCATTAATCAGTAATTAAGAAACACAAGATACCATGAGTAATTTAAAAACTTTTACCAATGGATTTTTCAAGGAGAATCCTGTTTTCATTCTCCTGTTGGGATTGTGTCCAACCCTTGGTGTAACCACAAGTGCCATTAACGGACTGGGAATGGGACTTGCTACCACCTTCGTACTTTTAATGTCGAATATCGTGGTCTCACTCGTGAAGAACGCGATTCCTGCAAAGGTTCGTATTCCTTCCTTTATTGTAATCATTGCATCCTTCGTTACCATCGTGCAAATGGTAATGGAAGCTTATATGCCTTCTCTGTTTGAAGCACTTGGTTTATTCATTCCATTGATTGTTGTGAACTGCCTTGTTCTTGGACGTGCTGAAGCATTTGCTTCCAAAAACAGCTTTGGTAAATCAGTTCTGGATGGCCTGGGTATGGGACTTGGCTTTTCCTTCGCTCTAACTATACTGGGAGGTGTTCGTGAAATTCTGGGTAGTGGATCTATCTTCGACATGAAGTTTATTGAAGGTGACGGAATGCTTGTATTTGTACTTTCTCCGGGTGCTTTCATTGCATTGGGCTACCTAATCGTGCTCATTAATAAAATTAATAAGAAAGCTGCTTAAGATTAACCTTGAAAACTAGAAAACAATGGAATATGTATTAATAATTATATCAGCCATTTTCGTTAACAACATCGTGTTGGCGAAGTTCCTTGGTATTTGTCCCTTCCTCGGTGTTTCCAACAAGGTTGAAACATCGATAGGTATGACCGGAGCTGTCACCTTCGTAATGGTAATTGCCACCATCGTCACTTATCTCCTTCAAAAATATATTCTGGATGCCTTTGAAATTCAGTTCATGCAAACTATTACTTTCATCATTGTAATTGCATCTCTTGTGCAGATGGTGGAAATCATTCTTAAGAAAGTAAGTCCGTCGCTTTATCAGGCATTGGGTATCTTCCTTCCATTAATAACTACGAATTGTGCTGTTTTAGGTGTAGCCATCTTAACCATTCAGAATGAATTTAACCTCATGGAAGGTGTTGTTTATGCGATTGCGAACTCCATCGGTTTTGGATTGGCATTGATTGTATTTGCAGGATTGCGAGAACACATGGAGTTAATGAATGTACCAAAAGCAATGAAAGGTGTTCCAATCGCTTTTATTATCGCCGGTATGCTAGCCATGGCTTTTATGGGATTTACAGGTATCGCATAACTCTGCTTATTATTATAAGGGAAGAGGCTATTCTAAAAACCATAACAACCATTCCTTCCTGCAGAAGCCTGTCTGTTGGCAGACAAGGCGGGAAGCTTAATGAATTAAACAGATAGCATTAAGAATTCGGATCAAACCCGGTATGAGAGAGAAACTAACTTACTGGATAAGCTCTCTTTGTTACAAAAAACACCCTGCCACAAGCTAATTTCCCGGATCTCTATCAAGAAGAAATAAAAATAAGCGCATCGGGCAAGTGAGGATGAACGATCTATATTGGGATTGTTTATATTTGCTACTATAAATACAAAGTGAGACCACAATGAAAAAAGTATTCATACTTCTGGCAATCATTACACTATCATTCAACTCATACAGCCAGCTTGGCTCTTCTTATATGCAGTTCAATGCATTTAATGGATTTGGATTTGAGAGTCAGACCATCAGCTTTTACACTCCGGGTGGTTCATCATCAGAAATATCCTATAATCCGGGTGGTGGATTTGGTCTGCAGGTAGAATTTGGGCACTATTTAGGAAGACGAGTTTCCATCGGCCTTAATATCTCAAACGCACAGGTTCTGGGATTACAATATCAGAAAGTGAATGATGTTTCTAACAAATCATCCTTCTCCTTCAGTCGAACTACTTTTTCTCCGAAGATAGATGTGGATGTATACCAGAACAAGAGGAGCAAACTGGAAAACATATCCATCGGAGTTGCCATGAGCTATGCAAAACCCGGAGCACTTAAGCGTCTGGAAAATATGCAACGTCTGCAAACAATCTATTACAAATCTGACCTTGGATTTACCTTTAACACTTTTGCAACGATAGACTTCTTTAAGAATAAAAAATTGAAATCTGTGATTGGCTTTAGCGGACGCTTACTGGATTTTGAAGCAAATAAAACCCTCATCGAGGAGACAGAATTACAAAAGGTTAGCGGCAGTGGAATTGACATAATTGTCGGACTTCGAAAAACCTTTTAGAATGGTTTGAACCGGGTATAGCCACCTGAAAAGTACAGGCTTATTGTCTAACTAGCAATGACTGATTTTCATATCACTAATTAAAATAGCAATCAAATGATTCAGGTCACGAAGATTGAAATATTGAAAAAAATTGCTTTCTGCATCCGTTTAAAATTGAATAGTTTTGAGTCTCTATTGAGCGTTCTGTTACTAATTACGATTCCAGCTCGAATAGATAATGCTATAAAATCGGAACAGTACTTATTGCTAATTATTTGCTTGCTCATCTTTGTATCTCATGATGATTTGCTAAAGTTTGGAAAAAGACACACTATTAACACGGAGCAGGTTTCACCCGAACCTGTCCAAAAAACATAAACTAATGACTGATATTGAACTATTAATTGACTATCACAAGGATGCAAAACGGCTCGGGCCGGGCTCGAACGATGTTAGCTATATGGCATTTCAAATGACCGGACATAGCAGTAATTCAGAACTTAAAATTGCAGATATCGGATGTGGTACCGGAGATCAAACCCTTCAAATTGCAGATGCCTGCGATGCTGAAATCATTGCTGTTGATCTCTATCAGGAGTTTCTTGACACCCTGAATGTTAGGGCCAAAGCGGCAGGAATGAGTCAGTCCATAACAACCAGAAGGGAATCTATGGACAATCTTTCTTTTGAGAAAGCCAGTCTGGACATGATCTGGTCCGAGGGAGCTGTGTATATCATGGGTTTCAGAGAAGGTATCAGGTACTGGAAACAATTCATTAAGCCGGACGGATTTCTTGTGGTTTCCGATCTTACCTGGTTTACGGAAGAGAGGCCTGAAGAAATAGAAAAGCACTGGCTTTCGGAGATTCCCGATATAACAGATGTATTTATAAAGAACCAACAACTTAGCAATGCAGGCTATTATGATATTGCACAGTTTCAACTACCGCCTGCTTGCTGGATTGACAATTATTATCAGCCCATGGCAGATCGAAATATTGTATTTTTAGAAAAACACAAACATAGCCCGGCAGCAGTGGCCCTTGTGGAGGAGAACATGAAGGAATTTGAGCTTTATAAAAAATACAATAAGTATTTTGGATACACCATGTATGTGGCCAGAGTATGATGATAAACGGCTTTCTTGTTATCTTTGAGAAAAACAAGATACAATGGCTACAAGTGATGAACTCAAAATTGGAATGGCCCAGCTTTCTCCGGTCTGGCTGGATAAGGCTGCAACAATTGATAAAATCATTTTAACATTGCAGGATGCCGGAACTCAAAGCTGTGACCTGCTTGTATTCGGTGAAGCTTTATTACCGGGATATCCTTTCTGGTTGGCTCTGACCAATGGTACCGAATGGAACTCGAAAGTACAGAAAGAACTGCATGCCCACTATCTCCGAAATTCGGTTCAAATTGAAAAGGGAGATCTGGATGAAATATGCAAACTGGCCAATAAGCTTAATCTATCAATTTATCTGGGTGTTATCGAGAGAGCAGCCAACCGGGGTTCCCATAGTCTTTACTGCTCCTTGCTTTATATTGATCAGAATGGTAAAATCCAATCTGTACATCGAAAATTGCAGCCTACATATGACGAACGCTTAACCTGGTCGCCAGGTGATGGAAACGGATTACAGGTTCATTCGCTAAAGGAATTTACACTTGGAGGTCTTAATTGCTGGGAAAACTGGATGCCGCTTCCGCGTACCGCATTGTATGGTATGGGAGAGAATCTACATATTGCAGTTTGGCCCGGTTCAAAAAGAAATACAGAGGATATTACACGCTTTATTGCCAGGGAGTCAAGATCGTTTGTGGTCTCTGTATCTGCAATAATGAGGAAGGAAGATTTCCCAGGCAATACACCTCATTATGATGCTATTATGGCAAATTGCCCGGATTGGCTGGCCGATGGAGGTTCCTGCATCGCTGCTCCGGATGGAAGCTGGATAATTGAACCCCTTACTGAAACAGAGGGACTCATTACAGCCACATTGGATATAAACCGGGTTTATGAGGAGCGACAAAACTTTGATCCAACAGGGCATTATTCACGTCCTGATGTAACAAGGCTAACGGTTAACCGTGACAGGCAATCAATATTAAATATTGAGGAGGAATAAAAAAAAGGGGCAATTGGAAAATTGATCCACGGCCCCTATATTTCTTCATGTTTGTTTCAGATTTCCGATATCCTCTAAACTACAGATAAAAGGTATTCCCTAAATAGAACTGGGCAGAATCATCATAACCAAGACTTCTAATACCAATATCGAAAGTACCAATTGTATTCAACTTGTTTGGAAACCTGAATACGAAATAATAGCCTCTGACTTCGCTTTTTGCAACAGTCTTCCAACCACTTGCGGGAGCTTCAATCTGATCCTTGCTTGGAATAACAATACCTGCTTCAAACTCAAACAGTCGCTGAGTGGAACCTGTATTGACCTCACCGCTTGAACTATCGCGAACTTTTACACTTGACTTTGAATACGCGCTCCATTTAATACCAAGCGAATAAACCGGTGCCTGGAAAGAATTATAGGCACTGTATAACGATTCCGTCTGGCCAAGTTTAATTGTTGTTGGTACGCTTGAGTAGCCGGCTTCAACTATTATTTTATGATGGTTAGGTACCTTAATTCTATAGAAGTTTGTTGTTTTAACGTTACCAACAGTGTGCTCACTGGTTACCCACTTTCCGGTTTTCCTGCTAGTAAAATTAAAAACAGAATATCCGGCACGAATATCAATCCATCCGCGGAATTTTTTATCATGTTCCTCCTTATGTTCACTTATCACCCAGCCATAACCGGCATCTGCAGACACATGCAAATTGAAGGGTAAATTATAACTTCCATACGCTCCCAATCCCCATACTCCAGGAAGTGCAAGCACATGACGCAAGCCGATGAATAATGGATCATCTTCAGCCAGATCAGCAGTGACATGTGGATATTTACTTGCGAAATCATCTTGCGCAAAAGTTTCTGATGGACATAAAAAGACTGCCAATGCAGCCAATACCAGCAAACCAGTTTTAAAATTCTTCATATTATAGCTTTAATGATTCAATAGTATTACTAACAGGCTTAAACATTTTTTGTTTATGATAATGGAGTACCAGATGGCTATAAATGCTCTGTTTCATGAAAAAACAGTCAGACAGACGAATAAATTTTGAGATTAGAATGAAAACACCATAATTTGTAGTGCAACAGAACAAATAATCATATTTAAACTTTACATAGCAGCTATGAACAAAAAAGGAGTAATAAATACATTTTTAAAAGTTGTTGAGAGAGGAGGAAATGCACTTCCCCATCCGGCAACATTATTCGGCATCTTTGCGCTAATCATTCTTGTACTGTCGGCCATTTTCGGAAGTATGGGAGTAAGTGCAGATCATCCAATTACCGGTGAAACGTACGATGCTATCAATCTGCTTGACAAAGAAGGCCTTCACAGCATTCTGATTAAGATGGTAAAGAACTTTACCTCTTTTGCACCGCTTGGTATCGTGATCGTTGCCATGTTAGGGATTGGGATTGCCGAGAATTCGGGTCTTATTGCGGTATTAATTCGTGCCCTGGTACTGAATTCTCCACAGAAAATGCTAACCTTTATTATTGTTCTGGCGGGAATTGTTTCAAATCTTGCATCTTCCGTTGGTTATGTGCTGTTGGTCCCGCTTGCAGGAACTATCTTCCTGGCCATTGGACGACATCCAATAGCTGGCATGGCAGCAGCTTTTGCAGGTGTATCTGGTGGATTCTCGGCAAATTTAATGCTGGGCACAATTGATCCCCTGCTCGCCGGATTATCAGAAGAAGCAGCCCACCTGGTTGATATGAGTTATCATGTAAATCCCACTGCCAATTACTATTTTATGGTGGTATCCACCTTCCTGATTGCTATTCTAGGCACTTGGGTTACAGAAAAAATTGTGGTTCCATCTTTAGGCAAATATAAGTCAGACGGAAAAGAAGAAAGTGAAGCAATTGAAAGAATAAGCGCCAATGAAAAGAAGGGCCTGAAACGAGTGACTTATGTGTTTTTGGGGTTCATAGTAATACTGGGAATTGGCTTGATTCCCGCTGAAGGCATACTGCGTGGTATGGACGGAAGCCTGCTGCAGTCACCGGTTTTAAAAGGTGTTGTGGCTATTCTCTTCCTGGTTGCAGGTTTAATGGGTGTTATGTATGGTTTCTCGGTTGGGAAATATAAGAATGATGCAGATGTAATGAAAGGTATGGCAGAATCGATGAAATCGCTGGCGG
>Ga0233443_1002238_pt1 | contig 15015 bp, 14 predicted proteins | sample SI_123_September_2_FD_182784 | JGI IMG/M metagenome (GOLD analysis project Ga0233443, IMG submission 182784) | Seawater microbial communities from Saanich Inlet, British Columbia, Canada - SI_123_September2016_200_MG | ecosystem: Environmental > Aquatic > Marine > Inlet | place: Canada: British... | reverse complement strand
TGGTTCCCAATTCCGAACCATTGGTGACGATTCCGCTTACGGTTACAATTGAGCCAACAGCTGTATTACGAGCGGCCACAATACTGGATTGTGCTGTCAGGTTCATTACACTAAATACAACAAGTAAAAGAAGTATTGATCTTTTCATAGTAGCTAAATATTATTTATCATCGGTTAACCAGATAAATATAAGTAAAAAAGGACATCAATCTGATGTCCTTTTTTACTTATATGTCCTGTCCTGAAAAAAAGTTGCATGAGTCTTTTGTTCTTTCTGCATTAGATGATGATCAATTAATTCGAATCTAATTAAATCTTTGATGTATTTACTCAATGCAATTCTGAATCTAAAGGGAATTAATCTTCAATCAAAAGATAACTATGGATTTATTAAGCCATCTAACGAGTAATAATCTCAACTGAAACAGATTCTACTATGAAAAAACTGTTTGGCCAGGACATTATACCTTTTGTATCCATAATTATTTTGAGTCAAGGCATGTATTTAGACCGGCTGCATCATTTCAAGGCTCATCAACTTATGCAAAAGGCAAAGCAATAATTGTTGACGCGCAGGCAAGGTATATTGTACCGGTTTAATTTGTGCCTGGCAGGTTGATTTTGATCCTGGATCCTATTAGTTATACAAATACTAATCAACGTATCGTTCGATAATCTGTTCCCTGTCTGGTCCCACTGAAACAAATTTTATTGGAACACCAACTTCAGCTTCAACAAAGCTGATGAACTGGTTGAATTCTTCAGGAAACTCATTTTCACTTCTGCATGATGTGAGATCAGATTTCCAACCATCCATTTCAGTATAAATAGCTTCAAACTCGTCCGCCAGATCGTAAGGAAGTTTATCCGATACTTCACCATCAACCTTATAGGCTATTGAAATTTTAATGGTCTCAAACTGATCCAGAACATCAGCTTTTGTAAGAATTAAATGTGTAACTCCGTTAATCATTACCGAGTATTTCAGGGCCACCAAATCAAGCCATCCGCAGCGTCTTGGACGGCCGGTTGTGGCGCCAAACTCACTGCCTGCTTTCCTTAATTCCTCACCTGTATTGTCGAATAATTCTGTAGGGAAAGGGCCACTTCCAACGCGAGTACAGTATGCTTTAAAAATGCCGTAAACATCTCCAATCTTCTTGGGAGCGATTCCCATGCCAATACAAGCACCGGCGCACACCGTATTGGAAGATGTAACATAAGGATAAGATCCAAAATCTATATCAAGTAAGGTACCCTGGGCACCTTCTGCCAGAATTGACTTATTCTCAGCCTGTAGTTTGTTTATTTCGTATTCACTGTCAATGATGGTAAAACTCTTGAGGATTTCAACGCCTTTAAACCATTGATCTTCGTAGTCACCGGGTTCAAAAGGATAGTCGTATAAAGTAACCAGATTCCTGTGTTTTTCAACCAGCTGGTCGTACTTGCTCTTAAAAGTAGCGAGCAGGGTATCACCAACACGAATTCCGTTTCTTCCGGTTTTGTCCATATAGGTTGGACCGATTCCTTTTAATGTGGATCCGATTTTAGTTTTTCCCTTCGCTTGTTCCGATGCTGCGTCAAGAATTCTGTGGGAAGGAAGAATCAAATGTGCTTTTTTAGATATGTAAAGATTCTTGTGAATGTTTATACCCAGTTCTTTAATTTCCTTCACTTCCTGAGCAAAAATAACAGGATCAATTACAACACCATTCCCAATAATGTTTATTTTCTCTTCGTGGAAAATACCGGATGGGATCGTGTGTAAGACATGTTTTATGTTGTTGAATTCCAATGAGTGGCCGGCATTTGGCCCTCCCTGAAATCTTGCAATAACATCATAGCGGGGAGTAAGTACATCCACAATCTTTCCTTTGCCTTCATCACCCCATTGGAGTCCTAATAAAACGTCGATATTCATTATCTAATGTTTGCTTTTCAAGTTTACAACTTGTAAAAGTAGGGAATATAAGTTGATTATTAAGATGGGGATTTTCAATTTTATTGAAAGTTATTAACGAAGAGCTGACAATCAAACAGTTCGAACTTTGAGCGAAAAAAATCCCGGATTATTTAGGCTGGCTTATTGGCACAATCGCTGCACTCACCATAGAAATAAAGGGAGTGATAAGAGATTTTAAAACTATTAAGTTCGTTGGCCGTTGTCTGTATTTCATGAATACGCGGATCACAAAACTCAACGATTTTACCACATTTCGTACAAATTAAATGATCGTGTTGCTTGCATTCGTAAGCCTTCTCAAATTGTGCAATGTTTTTTCCAAATTGATGTTTGATGACCAGCGCACATTCAAGAAGCAATTCTATTGTATTATACAGAGTGGCACGACTTACCCGGTAATTCTTATTTTTCATAAAAATATACAAAGACTCGATGTCGAAATGACCGTCTCTTGAATAAATTTCATCAAGAATTGCATAGCGTTCAGGAGTTTTACGATGTCCCTTTTTTTGAAGGTACTCCGTAAACATCTGTTTTACCGTAGTTTTAGTGTCATCACATATCATACACCATCAATTTTGAATGATATCAAAAATGATTATTTTATTTGAAATTTGCAATTTTTATTTAGAATAAATAGAAGTTAGCGTTCTAAGCATAGTATAGAAAGCTGTTGTCTAATTTATAAACAGATGATTTCAGCACTGCAAAAAGTGCTAGCGATAGAATTCCAAAAGCGATTTTATAATATACTCCTGTTCCTCTAAGCGAAGATCGTTATAGAATGGCAAACGTAATAAGGTCTCAGAAAATCTAACTGAATTTCCCAGAATTCGTCCATCATGTTTGTCTTTGTAATATGGACTATTGTGAAGTGGCAGATAATGAAAGACGGCGTGAATTCCCCGTTTTCTTAAATGAGCAATCAGCCGGTCACGTTCATGACACAGCAAATAGAACATATGAGCATTGTTGCTCGCATACTCAGGGATCAGTGGTAATTGAATATTTCCTTCATTTTGTAGAACAGAGAGCTTCTCGAAATAATTGTTCCAAATTCTATATCGAATGTTCTGGATTTCATCCAAAGCCTCAAGCTGTGCGTACAGAAATGAGGCGGTTAGTTCTGATGGCAGAAAGGATGAACCAACATCAACCCAACCATATTTATCTATTTCACCTCTGAAAAAAGCTGCTCTGTTTGTCCCTTTTTCCCAAATGATCTCAGCCCTGTCAACATATGATTTATCGTTGACAACCAGTAGGCCGCCCTCTCCTGAAATGATATTTTTTGTTTCGTGAAATGAAAAGGTTGCAAAATGGCCAAAGGTTCCCAGCGGCTTCCCTTTGTAGAATGAATCAATGGATTGAGCCGCATCTTCAATCAGAATTAAATTATATTTTTCAATCAATTTCAGTATAGAGCTCATCTCGCAGGCAACACCACCGTAATGAATAATCACAACTACTTTGGTCCTATCTGTAATAAGGCTTTCTATTGTTGAGGCATCAATGTTCGGATTGCCTGGCATTGAGTCGGCAAATACAACCTTCGCACCTCTTAAGACAAAGGCATTTGCGGTACTTACAAATGCAAATGAAGGGCAGATAACCTCGTCTCCCGGCTGAGTGTTGGACAGAATAGCCGCCATCTCCAGTGCATCAGTACAGGATGTGGTCAGCAGATTATTATGGAATTTGTACCTTTTCTGAAAAAAGTCATGACATTTTTGGGTATAGGCACCGTTTCCACTGATATGCCCTGATTCCGTAGCAAGAGTGAGATATTCAGCTTCCTTACCGGTTGTGTAGGGTTTGTTGAAAGGTATATCCATCAATTCTGTTTTACGTTAATCTATGAAAGTAACGGTACTCACATCTTTCATACAACTAAATTAGTATTGTTTATTCATATAGAATCAATGATTCAGAAAAAATTGAGCAAATAGTTATATTTGTTTGAAATAACCTAACGTTTATGGACAAAGATAATCTGTCGAAGATTCCTTTCTTTTTTGTAATTGGCAGACCCAGATCGGGAACTACATTGATTCAATCTATCCTTGATGCGCATCCTAATATTCAAATACCAGGTGAAAGTACAATATTATTCCGGCTGTATTCCAAATATAAGAATACGGAGCGGATAGATGATGCACTTCTTGAGCAACTATATGAGGATATAATCAAACAGCCAAAGATTAACTATTGGCCAATGGATTATGCAAAACTAAAAGCGGACTTGTTTGAATTAAACGGTGCCTTCAATTTTCAGAAGCTTATGTCCGTTATTTATTTAAACTTTCAGTCTGCCTTCCCAAAGAAAGAAATATTAGCAATAGGTGATAAAAATCCGGATTACTCAACTTATGCGGGTATGTTTTTCAAGATATTCCCTGATACAAAGATTATTTATATCACAAGAGACTACCGGGATCATTACCTTTCAATGGTTAAGGCCGGATTGCTTCATAATATTTTACCATGGATTATCATCAGGTGGAAGGATTCCGTCGATAGAGTTGACAAACTTAAGCAGAGATATCCAAAGCAATTTTGTTCTTTCCGTTATGAGGATTTTATTCAGGATCCGAAGTTACATCTTAGTAGTTTGTTTAAATTTCTTGAGGTGCCGGATGATGAAAATGTGTTGGCTGCCTATGAGTCAAATCCAAGTTCCTCTGAAAAGTATGAGGAGAAGAGATCCAAAGTTTTCCATAGTAAGATATATCAACCCGTTGATCCTAATAATTCTAATAAATGGCAGCGTGAACTAAATAAAGACCAGGTAATTTTAATGGATCGGCTTGTTGGAGATTCTGCCAAAAAAGCGGGGTATGAGAGAAAATATATAAAATATCCTTTAAGGATACATTGGAAGGCCTTTTCCCGGAAGCTGGTTATCAGACTGTTCATGTCAATGAAACTTACCAAGAAACTATTTCCAATGAGATATTGGCTCACAATTAACCAGAAATATCCAACCATCGATAAAGTCTATTCGTTTTTTTTTAAGGAGTAGTATGATAGCAAAAAGTTCAGAATTATTGCCTTTCTTTTTTGTGATTGGGCGCGCCCGTTCCGGTACAACACTTATTCGTACAATTTTGGATGCTCATCCAAATATTAAAATACCATTGGAATCGCCTTTGATTCTTGATCTTTCTGCTGAATATGCTGCCCGAAAAGAGTGGTCTGAATCTGATTTGAATTATTTCTTTGAGCAACTGATTAAGATAAAGGATTTTTACAAGTGGGCCTATGATCATTCTCAACTTAAAACATTGCTTGATAACCAAAAGGGGGCGTCATCCTTTAAGCGAATAATCGAAACTATCTATCTGAATGCTCCCGACCATTTTAGAAAGAGTGACGTAAAGCTGCTTGGTGATAAGAATCCGGTTTATTCTATCAGAATTCGACAATTATTCAAACTCTATCCTGAAGCCAAATACATTCACCTTAAGCGGGATCATCGGGCACATGTATTATCGATGTTGGAGACGGAGTTGTATAGTAGCGATATTGTGGCTCTTGCTTATCGGTGGAGGTTTTCAGCACGTCAGATTTGTCGCCTGAAGAAGAAGCATCCGGATCAATTCTTTACATTAAAATATGAGGAATTTGTTTGTTCCCCTGAAGTTCATACCGAAGAGATGTGCCAATTTCTTGGACTTGCATTCAAGGCTGAGATGCTCAGCTATCAGGAAGGAGTTTCGGATTACTTTGAGGAAAACAAAGATAAGATAGAGACACATCATCATCGGGTTTATAAACCTATTGATACTTCAAGAATTAATAGCTGGAAGGAGAAGTTAAGCACTGAACAGATTGCAACAATCGATTATATTGTGGGTGCCTGGGCGGAAAAGGAGGGATATAGATGTGAGGACTCAGGGCTTGGCATATATCAGAGACTTCGTTTATTACCGCGCTTATGGTACCAGCATATCTTTTATATTTACTGGCAATTGTATTCGCTTAAAAGGTATTATAAAAAGGGAAAAAGGAGAGAATAATGAGTCAGGAAAGGAATGGTGAAATTTCAAAACTGCCAATGTTTTTTATCCTCGGACGGCCTCGTTCAGGTACAACTTTGCTCGCATCGTTGTTTGATGCTCACCCAAATGTGATGTTGCCTTTTGAATGTCCTTTGATTATTAATCTCTATAAAAAATATTCGGAAATAGAAAACTGGACAGAAGATGATTTAATTGGATTGTATGAGGTAATAATTGGGCAGCGAAAGATTGATAGCTGGAGATTGGATAAGAATGAATTGAATAAGAATCTGCTTAAGTTTACAGGAACTCATACTTTTGAGACTGTCATAAAAGCTATTTATTTAAATTTCAATTCTTTTTTTACAAAAAAAGATATTCAAATTGTTGGTGATAAGAATCCGGTTTATTCAATCTATCCGGAAACTTTAATGAAACTTTTTCCCAATGCGAAATTCATTCATCTGACAAGGGACTACAGGGACAATATTCTGTCAATTAAAAAAGTTGACTTTGAAGCGCCGATTACTTCCCTGTTGGCTTTCAGATGGAAATTTGCTGCACGACGAATGATAAAGGCCGAAAGAAAGAAGCCTGAGGCTTTCTATACGCTTAAATACGAGGAACTTGTTGCTAATCCGGAACTTCATCTGCGACAGCTCTATGGTTTTCTGAATGTTGAATACGACGGTTCAGTGCTGGAGTTTTATAAGTTCAAGGATCAACTGTTTAGTAGTTTCGACCGTGAACATGTTGAGCGTTATCACAGTAGTCTGTTGAATCCAATTACTGCCGACAAGGTTTATGCCTGGAGAAATACGATGGCAAAAAAAGAGGTAAGGAGGGCAGACCTTGTTGTTGGTAAGGCCGCGGAATTACTAGGTTATGAAAGAGATTACAAAGGTGGAATGCTTGGCCCGAAAGGTTTGCTCTGGAGTATTTATGGATATATGGCCTATCAACTCCGGTTTCTTGTTGATTTACTTCCGTTTAACATGAAGATCAGAATCAGGAATAAGGGACCATTGCTCGCAGTTCTATTTAATAAATATATATTAGGCAAATAAATGGAGCAAAGTTTCTTTCAAAATATATCCCGGGTATCGGGAAATAATATTTTCAATTCGATTTTCCGCTTTGCTACAGCTCTGTTAATTGCAAGGATTTTAGGGCCTTATGGAAAAGGTGTTTATGCAAGTCTGATGGTTATTCCTATGATGGTTTTAAGCATAACCGAGCTTGGTGTAAGGCGATCGACAATTGTACATCTGGGAGAAAAAAAGTTTAATCCTGAGCAGGTGATTTCGGTGCTTGCCTTTTTCTTTCTGTTCACAAGCATTGCAGGTATTGTAGTTTCTTTTCTGATTTACCAGAGTTATGATGAAAGTACCCTGACTCCTGTGATGATTATTCTGGCTCTTGCTACTATTCCAATCAGATTGATCAATAGGTTCAGCACAGGCATATTCGTAGCCAATGAAGAGTACAGGAAATTCACTTTCATACGTTCCATTCCTGTTCTCTTGAATTTCGTTTTTATCATCCTGTTTCTGCTAATTCTGAAAATGTCAATTGAGGGTGCATTGATTGCAGTTGTAATTTCAAACCTTGTTTCCGCTACCTATAGTTTAAGGCTGTTGTCAAATACATATAAGATAAGTGTCCGTTTTAACATGAAGATTGTTAAAAGCCTGCTGTCGCTTGGAATGGTATACGCGGGTGCTATGTTTTTAGCCCGGCTGAACTTTAAAATTGATATTCTTATTCTTCAAATGCTTTCGTCTTCAGAGCAGGTTGGATACTATACAGTGGGATCCGGATTTGCAGAGAAGTTTCAAACACCTTTTGCTTTGGGCGCTGTTATTCTAAGTAGTGGAGCCAACAACAGGGATCAGACACAGGTAAATAAAAATGTTGTCGCTTTGTTCAGAATCTCGCTCCTTTATACCGTAGCTATTTCTATTGTGATTTTTCTGTTGGCTCCCATAGCTGTTCCGTTCTTATACTCGGAGGCTTATCAGTCCAGTGTACCAGTAGTCAGGTTTATTCTACCGGCAGTAACCTGGTTAATATTAATGAAGATTCTGGGTAATAGAATTGCATCCCTGAAGAAGACCGGGTATATGATTTGGGTACACATACCGGCATTACTGGTGAATGTAGCGCTTAACTTTTATCTGATTCCACGATACCAGGCAATGGGTGCGGTATATGCAACAAACATCAGCTACCTGATCAGTTTTATTGGAGTACTGATCCTCTTCAAAAAATTTACGGGAACTTCATTTAAAGAATTGATTTATTTCAAGAAAGATGATTTTTATTTTCTTCGCTATGTGAAATTAGGCAGAAGAAAAAGAAATCAGGGGGATGAGCCGGAAACCTTTTAATCCGGAACATCGGGTTGAGCCTTAATATCCATTCCTTTGGGTAAAAGGCTCGATGCATCACCGCCATGCCTGACAATGTCCCTTACAATAGAAGAGTTAATTGGCGTATGTTCAGGTGTCGTTAAAAGAAAAACCGATTCCAGTTTTGGATATAGTTGCTTGTTAACCTGGGCAATGGCCCGTTCGTATTCAAAGTCGGCCGAAGTTCTTAGTCCTCGTAGAATGAAGGTGGCATTAATACGTTTACAGTAATCAACAGTAAGGTCGGTATAATGATCGACGCTAACCCGGGGCTCGTTAACAAAAACTTCACGAATCCATTGCATCCTTTCTTCAACTGGAAAATATCCGGGTTTATTGGAGTTATAGCCAATTGCAATAATAATTTCATCGAAAATACTCAAAGCACGATTAACAATTGACTCATGACCAATGGTGAATGGATCGAAAGATCCCGGAAATATTGCTCTCTTCATACTATATCAATTTTTTAAATTCTTTCAATTTCATTTTAAGAAACTGTTGCTCATTAAAATTCAGAGCACTAAGAGTGATTTGATCTTTTCTGCCATCCTTGAAGTCGAAGTATACCTTTCCTTTCGTGATCTCAACATTGCTTAACACTGACCATGGAAATTGCTTTGGTTTAAAGAGGATACTGTCGCGATAATAAAAGCAGCTTGCATCCAGCTTTAGGTATAGCTTTGAAGAAATATCTTTCGACATGTTCAAAATCAGGAGGACGATAGTGATGGAGGCTAATGCCAATTGAATTATACCCATCAAAATCTCACTCCTCAGTATTGATGATACGCCAAGAAACAGATAAGTAATTCCCATCAGGAAGAAAATTACCTGGGTGTACTTTGTGAATTTATTGAGGTAAATTACAAACTCATCCATGCGCTAATTGATTTTTTTTGCCTGAAATGAATGAACAAATACAATGTTTGAAAGATCGTTGCTATATCCGTTGAATTTGTCAATACTCAGATCATCATCGTTAAACCCAACAATGGTAAGATCAGCATCGACCGATTTCTCAGAAATGGCTTGTTTAATATCTCTGTTCTCATCGATTGGAATAATTTCAACATTCTCAGTTGAAATTGGAAGACGTCCGGACTTAATTGTATTGAGTAATTCAGATTTGGAGCGTTGTATATGCTTGCCAGGTGTTGCTGCTATGATCTTTATAAATCCTTTGCGCCAGTCGGGATGGCCCATAACAATATAGGCAATCAGAATCATTAGGTTGGCATTTTCATAGTCCTCGAAATTTATCCAGATGTTGATCTCCTTTCGATAGCCAAATCCTTTGAATGATGTGCTGAGAAAACATACATCGAAATTTGTGGAAGCCAGAAGTGCATAATTATTCAGTGCTTCGTTCAAACTTTCCGGTTCCTGACGATTGTACTCAAAAAGGATCATGTTATTACCTCTTCCGGAAATACCCTGCAATTGTATTACCTGAGCAATAGCACTGGTATAGGATGGACTGATTATCGTATCGAGGTAAACTCTGTTCTTACTTCCTGCTGCCAGATGAATCAAACGCTGTAGTACATCAACAGACTCTTTGCTGGTTTCCTCGTTAAGAAATCCTTTGATAAAATGAATATAAGTTCCAAAACCATATTTGTAAGAAATCCATCGTAGAAGATCAAATGCCGATCTTCTTTTAAAAGAATCCTGCGAGATGCAAATTACAAATGGACGCCAACTACTTTCCATATCTTCCTTGTCGGCTCGTTGTACAAATACCTGCAGCTGACGGCTCAACTGGAATATTACTCCACGGAACAGATTGGCAAAACCTTTCTTTTCTTTACTCGAACTACTGATGTAAAAGTAAATCAGTACCATGATAATCAAGGCTACCAGGGCATAGGTAAAATTCATCTTAAACATTAGCCAGAATGAGAGTATCGCACCTAGTAATGAAATATACCATCTCGACCGGAAAGTCGGACGATAGGAGGGATCTGCGGCAAAATGTTCAAGAAATGAAATCAGACAAATGGCGCCGTAGGTAAACATAAAGAACATTGCAATGATCTTTGCTACAGAATCAATGTCACCAAGAGCAATGAAAAAGAAGGCGATAACAATAGTAATGATAGAGGAATTGTTAGGTTCATTGGTGGATGCTGTGCCTTTCGCAAACCATTTGTTGATATTGAAATTTGGAAATATGTTATCAAGGCCAATTGCCTGCAATGTTCTTGGTGCCACCATTATTGAACCCAATGCAGAAGATAGGGATGCACTGGCCAGTCCAATTGGAATAATTGGCCCCCAGATGGCAATTTTCTGCATGATTAGCTGATCTCCGGCCAGTTCGTCAGGACTAAACGATATGGCAAGTTTGTAGGCAACAATAATATATATGAACATACCGAGCACCGTAGCCCAAATTGTACCAGCGGGGATCGACTTCTTAGGATTTTTCAGATCCCCTGATAATCCCAGTCCTGCTGCCAAACCCGTAAAAGCCGGGAAGATGATGGTAAATACAAGGAAAAAATTATCCGGATTACTTATTCTGGCACTCAAATCATAGTTAAATTCCGCATTGTGTGAAGAACCTGCAAGAAACATAATAAGAGATATGAACAGCAAAGCCACTACAAAATAAAGTGCCTTCATGCCTATGTTGGCGCCCTTGTAGAGCACCAGAAAGGATAGTAAGGCCATGGTAGGCAGGCTAATTAAGCGCTTGTCGTCGTAAATTAATATGTCATAATTATCTCTAAGGTAATTTATGACAGGATCAAAAGCTTCGGCAAATGCAATTATATAAAAGGCTACACTGATAGCCTGGGACAGGTATAAGGTAATTCCGATTGCAGCTCCGATCTTTAGTCCAAACGATCTGGAAATGATATAATAGGCTCCGCCACCCATTACCTTTTGATTGGTCGCAATTTCTGCTACAGCGAAGGCTGTTGGAATAGAAACCAGATGCCCCAAAAGGATAATTCCAACCACACCATAAAATCCAACATGTCCTACTGCATAACCAAAACGAAGAAATAAAATGGCTCCAAGAATGGTGCTTATAGCCGTCAGGAGAACCGGCATGGTTCCAAAGTTATTCTTCTTGTCTAGCAGCTTATTAGCCATGAATATGCTTTTATACAACTAAAGATATAAAAATTGAAAGAGAATTTGTATTATTTATTCTCTTATAACCTTCACTTCACCTGTAGGACCAAGCTTTATGATCCCTGATGGTTTTGATTTACTTAGGTCATTTTGTTGATAGCCTACAATGTAATCTACGGAATTTTTTATTTCTTCTGAGATATCGATAAAGCAATCCGGTGCTTTCTCTCCGCTTATATTGGCCGATGTTGAAACAATTGGTTTCCGGTGACGGAATACTAGTTCATTGCTAAACTCTTCATTGCTAATTCTAATAGCTATGGATCCATCTTGGGCCACAAGGTTCTTCGGGAGAAGTTTAGCCCTGGGATAAATGATTGTTAAGGGAGAAGTAGAGAATTCAACAATTTGATACGCTATCTCAGGTATTACTTCCACATACCTTTCCACCATTTGAATGGAATCGGCAAGTAGAATCATGCTCTTCTCATCTGCTCGTTTCTTTATTTCATATACTTTTCTGATGGCATCGGCATTTGAACAATCGCATCCAATACCCCAGATTGTATCGCTTGGATAAAGAATGATCCCACCCGATTTGAGCACTTTAATGGCTTCCTGTATATCTCTGTTGTACATCATTCAGGCCTTAGACAGATACACTATACTCACGTAAGGCATTATTCAGAGAAGTTTTCATATCGGTCGAAGCTTTTCTCTGGCCAATGATTAAGGCACATGGAACCTGAAATTCACCAGCCGGAAATGTTTTTGTATAGGATCCTGGAATCACCACACTCCGTTGCGGGATTATACCATTATATTCCATGCGCGAAGTGCTTGTAACATCAATGATCTTTGTTGATTTAGTAAGTACAACGTTGGCTCCCAGAACCGCTTCCTTCTCAATCTTTACACCTTCAACAACGATGCATCTGGAACCTATAAAGCAATTATCTTCAATAATTACAGGAGCTGCCTGAACCGGTTCAAGGACACCACCAATTCCAACGCCTCCGCTTAAATGTACGTTCTTGCCAATTTGAGCGCAGGATCCAACAGTTGCCCAGGTATCTACCATGGTTCCGGAATCGACGTATGCACCAATGTTGATATAGGAAGGCATCATGATTACCCCTTTAGCAACGAAGGCACCATAACGTGCAATGGCATGCGGTACTACCCGAACACCTAATTTGTCATATTCGGTTTTCAGATCGATTTTATCGTGAAACTCAAACGGGCCTACCTTTTGGACATTCATTTTTTGAATCGGGAAATATAGTATTACAGCTTTCTTCACCCACTTATTAACCTGCCATCCATTTTGTTGCGGCTCCGCAACACGAAGATTACCTTTGTCAATTAATTCAATAACCTCTCTTATGGCAACTTGTGTTGCATTATCTTTCAACATTTCGCGATGATGCCAGGCCTGTTCAATAATCGATCTTAATTTTTCCATACTGCAATATTATCAAAGTATCATAAATAAAAAAAGCCCCGATATCGGGGCTTTTTTTATTTTAGTATATCAAATTCTTATTTTTCAATTGTCATGTACTTAGTTTCAACAAAGTCACCAGCGATGATTTTATAGAAATAAGTTCCTGAAGCGCAATTAGCAGCATTGAAAACAACTTCATGATTTCCTGCAGGCTTCTCAGAAGAAACAATTTCCTCTATTAATTCACCTACTACATTGTAAACTGTGATTGAAACATGAGCATCTTCCGGAAGAACATATCCGATGGTTGTTTCAGTTGCAAATGGGTTTGGCATATTTTGCAGTAAGCTGATGCTTGCATTGTTAGTCCCTGAAGTTTCAAGGTTTTTCACAATTACAATTGCATCATTCTGATAATAATCTTTACCAGCTTCCATTTCAAATTGACAATCCAGTTCAGCATTGTTCATTGAGTTCCAAACTTTAAAAGTAAAGTGCTCATTAATTGCCATACCTTCCAGCTCATTGGTTAATTCATCATCACCATAAACCGCAATTGCCATATTTGAACCGCTGTAAACAGCGCTACCAACCAATGTTCCATTTGAATTGAATACACCAACTTCATCACCAATATTTAGTGAATGGGTATTTGCAGGAACACCAATGGTCATATTTGCACCAGTTGACTCAGCTACAAAATACTGAGGCATTTCAGTATAGATATTGGCTTTGTTTGTCATTGCATTTGCAGTATAGCTAAATGAACCTGACACCAACGACTTCACTTTATAACCTTGACCTGGTGTTAAGTTGCCACTAGGTAATGTGTTAATACCAAAGCCTGGCCAGTAAACCATACCATCCTGATCTTTCGCAATAATCAGTGAAGTAATACCAGCAAATTCAGTAGCAGCAGCAGCAGGAGCATACTTTAGGTAACCTAAAATAGTATAGTTCTGAGGAGTGCTGATAACTGTGGTTTCCGGAACGACAGGAGTACCGTCAATTGTCAATACATCAGCAGCAGATGCTTTGTACTGATAACCGTCGCCTACTATCATAGAACCAATACCGTTCAATGCTGGTGGGAACCAAACTGATCCGTCTTTATCTTTTACAATGATAATGTTTGCTGCAACACCTGCCATAACAGTTGCTATGTCACCAGGGTTGTCAATATAGCTGGAGAAGATTCCCCATCCCATTCTGAGGTCAATATCCTGACTTGCAGAAACTGTAATCATATCATCTACTGAACAGTAACCTTCAGTAGCAGTAACAGTATATGTACCATAATCACCGGCAACAATTGTAGCAGTGGTTTCGCTGGTACTCCATAGATAAGTATATGCACCTGAAGGTAATGGATCCAGAGTTGCACTTACCGGATATGATTCATAAATTAGAGAAGAAGCAAAACCAATTGTTGGATTGGTAACCACAGTATTAGCTGAGAAGGATGTAGCACAACCATCAGCAGTGACAGTAAAGTAAACCATATCGTTAGCTACAACACTTGCGTCATATTGAGCATCAGCACCTACGACATCATGAATAAGTCCGCTATTCGCAGTATATCCAAATGTATAACTGGCAATCCATGACTCAACATCGTATGCACCAGTCAGAGCAATGTTATTAACATTCAGACAGTATCCAGCATCAAGGCCGGTGAATGAAACACCTGTTGGGTAACCAATATGAACAATATCAGCATTGGCACTTGTACCAACCAAAGCTCCGTCGTAATAAGCTTCAACGTAGAATGAATATTCGCCAGGAGTTGAAATATCTACGCCTGTGAATAACATATTAGCTGTTCCAGTTGTAATGTCAAACGCACTAAGTGTGTATGTTTGAGTTGCACTCCAAGCTGCATTCATATACAGATCAAAAGTAAGCGCATCACCAGGACAAAGCATTGAACCTGTCGGTTGTGTGAAATCTATATCAATAGTAACAGGAGCAGTAATAGAACATGCATCTGTTAATGGATTTGTACCATCAGTAATTGCAATTGGAGCAATAGTTACAGTAGGAGCTTCGAATGTTTTGACAGTGAAGTCAGCTAAAATAACATATTCAGCTTCGAATGTA
>Ga0233443_1002221_pt1 | contig 15087 bp, 12 predicted proteins | sample SI_123_September_2_FD_182784 | JGI IMG/M metagenome (GOLD analysis project Ga0233443, IMG submission 182784) | Seawater microbial communities from Saanich Inlet, British Columbia, Canada - SI_123_September2016_200_MG | ecosystem: Environmental > Aquatic > Marine > Inlet | place: Canada: British... | reverse complement strand
TCAGTCATTATATCTTTAATGTAAGAATTATTATTAAATCCATTAATATCCATAATTAAAGCACTGGATAAAAAAATCTCTAGGTTTTCAGTATTAGTGGGTAAAAAAAATCGTTGTTTATTCATATTGTCCGCCTCTTTAATAACTCTTCCCCTGTTACTTCAGATAACTCACCTACCTTAGGAAGGGTGTCATTAACTACATTATTATATTTAGGGTTTTGGAAAAAGAAAAGCTTTTCCTTTGCTCGTGATGATATGACATAAAGTCGTTTCTGCAAGCTTTCAATGTCATTGTTAGGATTTTTAAATCCATCAATAAGAACAAAAACTATATCGAATTCAATTCCTTTCACGGATTTATCAATAAGAACAACAATACCTCCGTATGAAAAATCAATATTTACATTTTCTGCGAGTTCAGCGTGGTAAGTGCTAATAATAGGTTTTTTGTTTGTACGTTCAAATTCATTTTTATTTAGATGCTTGGCATAATATTCACGCTTTGCTTCTGTTGGAACAATAAAACCAATTAACTTACTTGTATCCCTGTCATATTCATGAAGTATCATCTCTTGCATTTTATCAATATTAGAAAACTCAAACAAAATTGGGGTATCTGTTGATGGTCTATCTGGCGTATCAGGTTTAGGGCTAGTTTTATCCGTATAAAAATAATTGGAAAAATCAGATATGGGGGTAGAATTTCGAAAGTTTTCCTTCAACTCAATTACTTCTGTATCATCTAGACCAAGAACTTCTTCTAATTCTGACCGAGAGGAATTCTCATCTGTGATTTGCTGATTTTGATCTGCAACAACAAAAAAATTTCTAAAACGCAATGCAACTAAACAATTAAACCAGCCCGTAGGTAAATCTTGTCCCTCATCAATAATAACCTGGCAATTACTGTAGTCTTTATCAAAAGATTTAAATCTCTTCAGTACTTCTTCATAATCAGGGGTATGTGATTTTATTTCTGGCATCTTATCTCTTTCATATGTACCTCCTGTCCCCCCATTTAGATCCCAATGTAAGCTATAAAACCATGATAATGCGGTTTCACACTTTATATCCCCATCATATAGCTGACTAGTCGAGTGGCTTAGAACATGGTTATATGTAATAAATAAGCTGTCATCATCTGAGAATTCTTTCGCTCTAAGAAGTGCTACAACAGATTTACCTGTGCCAGGAGAACCCACAACCAAATATTGCCCTTCTTTACTTAAGCGCAAAACCTTTCGTTGATCTTTAGTTAATTGATCTATCCTAGGAAGTTGAAACAGTCGTTTTGCCATTAGTGTTATCTTTTGTTTATTAATATAGAAGGAATGTTTAGTTGTTCATTACCTTTAATGAATACCCTATCTAAAAAAACATTATTATATTCACAACTAGTTTCTGGAATTAATGAACATGCATGGCAAGCCGCTCTATTGAGCCAGCCAGGACCTTGACCTTCATGCTCAGTGCATACAGGGTCTAAAGAGCACCATTGAGCATGTTTTAGTGCTCCATCTAATAGCTTAAGAAAATTCTTAGGATCAATTGATTCAATAATACCGCCTAATGTTCCAGATATATCTGCTGCGGCTGTATAAATCAAAATCCCTGCCATTTTATCATTTTGAGAATGATAAATCCTTTCTTTTAATGAGGCTGAAGAATAGCCTGAAGTAATTTCAAGCTCTCGAATTATAAGGTGAGATAGTGTATGTAGAAGTAAAAAACGGGGGCTTATTTTCGGTAAATTTTCAAAGCTTTGCACTGTTGAATTTTCATAGCGTTTACTGATTTCATCAGCTCTTAACCTAATTTCATGTGAATTTTCCCACTTGTCCAAAATAGATGGGGTAATTGTAAAAAAAATACCTTCCCCAAATAGCTCAACAGCAGGTAGCCAAGATGAGCTACCATCGATGTCAGGGTAGACAATTATATCTTCTTCCGAATCATCATTAGCACTACGTGAAAAGCCTTTAAATACTTCAATAACACGTAAGCGATTAACTGCAACAACCTTTTCTATTAAATTAGCTACAGCACTTAACCCTCCCTCCAGCTTCAGCTCTTCTAGGTAAGCTTTCCAGGCATCTGTCTTATGCTCTGTAACGAAGTCAGCACCCTCATTATAAGATTCTTCAGATATTAATGCATTAAACTCATCACTATACATTTCTCCATCTGTGATGCTTGGAGGCTCAGGATTGGAGTTATTAATTTCATTAATAACTTTCATAATCTCATCCTTAGTGCACCTGTATTTTTTTGTAATAGGTATCATCAATCGTGATTTTATAAATGAATCTTCCTCGTCTTGTATTTGTTTTAACTCCGAAGCAAGCCCCGTTAATTTATAACGAAGAGAATTTTTATCTAAATTTGATTCTGGAGGAATAACAATAGCGCTACTTTTTTTTGTTCCATAAACCCTAGGGTCATTTACTTCCATGACAGTGAATATTTTCTCTTCTCCTTCTTTTCTATATCTTGTAATCCAAGGTTGGAAATCTCCTTTTAACGATAAATTTTCTTGTAAAAACGAATGACTTGAACCACATAAAGTACACCTAACTTCCTGTTTTCCTCTCTGTGATGTGATGATTTCAAGATATGCTCTGCTGTAATCTATTTCACACTTGCCTTGATAGTTCTTATGGCAAATATAATGCCACGACACATCCATCAAGTCCCCATAGCTACTAACAGCACACCAGGTAACTTGCTCTAATTCGGATTTTTTACAGTTATCACAAAGTAAATCATTTGAAATATTTAAACTACTATGTGACCATGGTTTGTGATGTAACCTATTACAATTTTTACACATGGCATAACTAGGAAAAATAACAGCAGGAATTGCATTACCAATAAGTTCTTCATTAATAATTTGTGCTGTAGGAGGAATTCGTAGTTCTTTATTGATTTTTAGATGACGTTTTACTTGATTAATGTTTTGAATGAGTGTCGATATTTCATTATTATCTGCATCTTTCCAGTATCGAATATCAGTGACTGCCATTAAAAAATCATTGTGATCCCTAATAATAGAGCCGACCCCAGCATAACCTATTAAATGTGAAAACCTAACAGGGGTATATTGTTGATTCTTTTTCACTATTCCACTCCCTTTACAATTTTTAAAAGTCCGGTTTTTTCAACATTCCTCATTGAGTTCAAAGTTTTCCATAACCCTTGTTTTGTTTCACCATCATCATATGGGACTAATAAAGCACTAGCTGATTTATCCTTCGGGTTATAACGTAAATTAGTACACCTTTTAATTTCAGCACTCCACTCACTAACTAACAAATCTATATGCTTGTTAGTTTCATTCGCTGTATCTTTCTTTGCACATGCTTGTCTAATTCGTTTTTTTAAAATTTTTATCACTTTTTTTACTTCAGGAGAATTTTCGTCAAAATTTTCAGCACCTTTATTATCTAAAAGCCCTATTCCTGAGTAACGAATAGCAATAACTAATGCTGCATGTAGTGCTCTTTTCCTAACTTGGTATGTAAATGGCGTTAAACTTGAAGGCTCTACGTACCTATAAAAAGAGTTGTGGTAAGATTTGAAATTTTCATAATGTGATAAGCTTCTCGCCTGTGTTTTATAGTAGTTAACAAATACTAACCCAGGTATTTCACTACGCCCGACACGACTACTTGCTTGAATGTATTCTGCTGTTGTTAGAGGTTGTCCATTGATTATCATTAATGCTAGCCTAGAAACATCTAGCCCGACAGAAATCATATTAGTTGCTAACACTACATCAATTGACCTACCGTCATCTCTAGATAAATTTAGGTCATCAAAAATACTTGAATTTTCTTGTGCCGACTGATTACTCGATAATGATTTTATATTTAAATGTCTAACAGGGTAATAGTGGTCATGTATCTTCTCTAGCTCTCTAATTCCTTTAATATCTTCCGGATATTTTTTACTTATTTGATTATTTCTAGAATAAGAAATATTTAACCCTATACCTGGTTGCTCTTCATCTATATCAGTTAAAAAGTTTCTTTCATTTAATTTATTTAAATAGGATAAAACACCACTACTATAGTTTGTCCTACTATTCCCTACTTCTTTTAAGCTGCTATGATAAATAACATGACTCCACCAGGCATCTAACATCATGTCATTATCTTTAAATAAAGTAGATGTAGCTGCTAACAAGGTACCTGCTAATGGCTCAATTGCTTTAGACTTTGACAAGCTAAAAGCCAAATATCCAATATATAAACGCCCGGGTTTTTCTGTTGTGGGTATAACTTTCGCAAAGTATGAGTCCGTATGTCTTAAACCAACAGGGGGAAATATAGCCATATCCCGAGAAAAAAGTGACTTAATTTGGGCCCCAGCATTTTTAATTGTAGCGGTTGAGGCAATATATTTTACTCTAACACCTTTATATAAGAGGACACTTTCCAGTCCAGCCTCATACATTCCTACAATGGATCCTAATGCTCCAGATATTAAATGAAGTTCATCTTGGATAATTAATTCGGGTGGTCGGTTAGTGTTTTTACCAAAGAAAGCAGAAGATCTATCTTCCCAGCTTAATCTGGCGAATTTATCTACGGTTGCTATTAGTAACGTCGGGGGAGCACAATAAAGTGACTCATCGACCACATTATAAGGTAGTACATTATTTAACTGCTTTCCAAAGTCACAACTTTTATTAGAGCAGGAAAAATGAAAACTTGTGTCGCTGCAAATATAATTCTTAATAGTAAACTCTTGATGACACCAAGGGCAGAAAGTTAAAATTAACTTACTAAACTTTTTATCCCTCACTATTTCCACTGCCTGTTTATATGTATTTGGTGTAGATGCAGCACCAAGCCATAAGCCAACTGTAAAAGGATCATTTCCTAATATTTCGCTATCTTCTTGTCGAATAAGCTCTAGTGCTGAAATAACTTTACAAGCCCGCATAAATTGCTGAGAAGTAAGTAATCTAAGCGTATATCGCATAATGGCAATCGTCCCACCAGAACTGGCAGGATACCTTTGTCGCCTATAAGCAAATAAAAAGGCCATTACCCCTAAATAAGCTTCTGTTTTACCACCCCCTGTGGGGAACCAAATAAGATCAACAATATCTCTGAAATCACTATCCTCATTAACCGCAGAATCTAACACTAATAAGATGAATGCTAACTGAAAAGGCCGCCAACTATATGTTACTTTTTCACTTGTATTTATGGTATGCAACGATCCTCTCATTTGGACTAACATAGCTCGATTCATAATTGAGAATGATTTTCTTGCATATGCATCATGAGTTAGGAGGGTTAGGCCTACTTTCATTCGTTTATTTGCAATAAGCATTTTTTTAATGATTGTATCAGCGGTCTTTTTTTCCTCGTTAGATTCTTCTTCTGCCCTTATTTTTTCCTCTTCAACCCATTCTGAATAATTATCAATAAAACTACTTAATTCACCAACAACTGATGCATCATTTTCGATACCCTGCAAGAAATTAAAGGATAGGGTTTTAGCGTGTTGTTCACCAATATCCACAGTTACCTGAGGTACTTCAACTGTAGGCATAAAATCACTATATATTTCTAACTGAGTACCTATTTGTGTATTTAACTTCCAATCTACTGCTACACCATGTCCGATAGCATAAATATGCTCATCTTTATACCTTAGCTCAATTTCTCTTTCTTCCTCGGACAAGAGTTCCTTATTAATTGTAGGATAATTAAGTACCACTTTATGATCAATAAAACAGCTTAATACAACTTCAAATAGAGAATGTTCCGCAATGTCTTGTCGGCTCTCATTAAGGGTAGTTATCTGTGTGTTTGTTAATGTTACTGTGGCAATTTGCCCGTCATTATGTTCCCTCCATATAATATCTATCCTTCCATTCCCATCAAAAATTGTCGTCTTTTGTGTAGCTCCATTTTTGGTGTGGAAGATGATTTCTTCTCCATCATCTGAACATAATCTTTTCTTTTCCCACTTTTGTATATATCCTTTCTTGTCTTTCTTGTCTTTTTTTCGGTAACTAGCTGCTTGGAAAAATATTCGTACTGACTGCTCGCCTCCTTCCATATAAAAAGAAAAACCCATTGATGAAGGTGGCTGGTATCGTAATTTTTTTCCCCCTTTTACTTCCCCTATCTCATCACTAATATCATCTAATTCTTCATCATGGGCGTCAGAAATAGGGTATAGGATACCTGTAACATACCGGTCAAAAGGGTTTTTTTCTATTAAAATATTATCAGTTAACTGCCCCCCCATTAACTGTTTTTTGGTCCATTCTAATAACTTAATTCTATTTTCACGGTAATCCATAATTCTTATTTTGTAATAGTTTACTGACTAAAATTCACAGCTTGGCTTATATTCATTCCCAAGGTAAGTACATTTACCGTTGTATTTAGCATTACATCTAGCCCATGCATCCTTATACTGTTGTTCACAATTATTCGACAAAGGCGTGGCTGCATTAACATTGCTAGCGAGCGCCATAAAGAGAACTAATATTAATTTACTCACTATCCTGCCAATAATTTATTATACAATTCCCGAACAATCACCCCAGCCCCGTCATCAGGATGCTTAGTCTCACAGTCCGCAAGTAATTTATTATCAAGATCATGCAAGCCAAACGCATTTCTAATCTCCAATCCTAAAGTAAAATGTAAATCAATAAGATCATCTTCCTGCAAAGCCGCGATTTCATTTTTCTGCTCATCAGTAAGAATACGCATAAGCAAATCTACAGCATCATTTACTGTTTCAGGTGTTTTGATTATTTCTTGAAATTGCTTGATGTAATCAGTCATTAATTAAGGCTGTTTATGAGAGATGCATCGCAAACCATATCTAACTAAATCTCTCTGGGGGGGAGGGCTTAAGTTGATCTCTAATTCTTTTAAAGCAAGACTGATCACTTCAGAATAGCCCTGCTGTTTTTTACCTTTGCCCGAATATTCCAATAAATCCATTAACTGCTGCAATCTTTTATTGTCATCCTCAGGAAGCCAGCAAGATATTTTAGATTCACCGGCATCAATTTTTGAAGAATAAAATTTGCGTTGCTTCTCTGTATTTGAAATAGCCAATTTCTAAACTCCTGTCATTTTATCTTTAATTAGGAATAACTAGGTACAGTTAGGACTAACTGAATAACGTATTAACATTAATGTTAATACAAAACTTAAGTTTTGTCTGTTTTGGGTGTGAATAGCTTAAAAATGGTACTAAAGTTACTAAAACATTTGTTTTACGTAACTTTACTGTTTTTCATACTGTAAATGTGTGTTTCTACAATCCTTAATAGGCGTTTTTCTGCGTAACATATAGATTTTTACGTTTTGCCATTCTCAATAAAACCATATAAAATAGTAATTTTAGTAAATTATGTAACAGGCCAAACAGCCTTAAAGTGGCCAGAATTTTCAAACAGGTTTTGAAGGGCTGGGTGGAGATAACATGGCAAATTCTATTGAACTGAAGTTTAAGAAGATTCAGAAAGAGTTTTTGGAGTTTTTGAAATACACAAAGGGTAGTGCCGATACAACTTGCTACAACTATAACTCAGATCTAAATATCTGGATTAAGTGGCTTACTGAGGAGGGCATTGACTGGCGTAAATGCCAGCCAATTGATGCCGAGCATTTTGTATCGTACTTATCTAAGAAGAATGTGGGTGCTCATGCCATTGCCAGAAAGATTTCATGCCTGGCTACTTTTTATAAATGGGCTAGGCGAAATGAGCATGTCCAGGATGACCCTATTTACCAAATTGAGAAGCCTAAACGACCAAGACGTATGCCCGTATGGTTAGAACAGGAAGAGCAGGACGATTTAATGAAAGCTACGCGCAATTATGATGACATTCCAGATACGATTTTTGGGCGGAGTAGGGAATCATCGGTAAAAATACGCCAGCGTTATGAGTTACTGTTTACCTTAATTCAAAAAACAGGATTACGAATTAGCGAAGCACTGGGCTTAAAAGTAAGTGATATTCGCGTAGTGGATGGCTTGGCTCAATCAGTAAGAGTAATAGGGAAGGGCAACAAAGAAAGACAAGTTCCTTTGCCTGAAGGGTTTATGCGTGAATTAGCCCTGTTTATTACTGATAAATCTCGTGATGAATACCTGTTTTCTAAGAAACCAGGTGGTAAACCTGTTGGCCAACATGCAGCCCGGGCTTATTTAAAGAAGCTGATCGAGAAGGCGGGGATAGATAAAAAGATCACACCACACAAACTAAGGCATACTTACGCTACGCGCTTGCTGGAAAAAGATGTACAACTGATCGATATACAGGCTTTGCTTGGACATAGGTGTTCACGTTCGATAAGAATCAGTGTTCACGATGCATAAGATTAGGTGTTCATGATGGGTGCGAATATGCATACGTTCACTGCCGCACAGGCAGCTTAGAAACAGCAAGGCGCGCGGTCGGGTGTTTATTTTATGTTCACTGCCGCACAGGCAGCTTAGAAACAGTCAGAGTTGAACCATCACCTGTAGGGGATGTTCACTGCCGCACAGGCAGCTTAGAAAAGTGGTGTGACAGTTTCAACACCTGGCCAAATGTTCACTGCCGCACAGGCAGCTTAGAAAACGTTTACACTGTGGACAAAACGCAGCACAATGTTCACTGCCGCACAGGCAGCTTAGAAAAGATAGAAAGTAAGCAGGACATGAAGTCCCGTGTTCACTGCCGCACAGGCAGCTTAGAAACAGTAAACAATGCCATGCTGGTAATCATAACAGTTCACTGCCGCACAGGCAGCTTAGAAATCATCACTGGAAAAACCGCCTTTATCTTTCAGGTTCACTGCCGCACAGGCAGCTTAGAAATCTAATGGATCCAATAAGAATTGTGTAAAATCGTTCACTGCCGCACAGGCAGCTTAGAAACAAGAATAGATATAAACTGCAATAGTAAGTGTGTTCACTGCCGCACAGGCAGCTTAGAAAACACCGCGAACAGCGACAGGGACGCTAACTTCGTTCACTGCCGCACAGGCAGCTTAGAAAATTTTCTGAATAGATAAGAAAAGCATCTCTAAGTTCACTGCCGCACAGGCAGCTTTAAACAGTTTTGAGTAATATTTTCCACACTTAATGGTGACATAGCCTAAATCAAAGACTCCGAAGTTCCTAAAAAGGTTGAAACAAAAGGGTTAAAAAGGGAATAAAAAACCAAAGGGAAGGGGAAAGGGTTAAAAAAGCATAATGGAATGGCTTTCCTAATGGGAAAGGGCCTACCCAAAAAGGCCAATCAAGAACATTCAACAATAAACCCTTTGAAAGGTAAAAAGGGTTTATTGTTGAATGCAGCATAGCAAATAGGCAAACTGTTAATAAACTAACAGGAGCCTAACTATGGAAAAAACACCTGCTGCACTCACACTTTTAATTGCAGCAACTCTGATGGGGTGCACCTCAACAGAAAAAAAGACCACTGACAGCGACGCTAAAAACGAGCGTAAACAAACCTGTACTTCCAATACGACCAATAAACCAATCGCTGTAGCTCACGATATAGCATTCACCACAGCTGATACAAGCGACCCGCATCATAAACACAGCGTTCAAACTGGACGCTACTCTGCTATTAAAACAGGTCCCACGCACGAGCAATCAAGTCTATTGGATGTCATGATTACAGTGACGATCCCGAATAGCATCCAGACAATCGGGGAAACGGTCAAATATCTTCTAAAACGCAGTGGTTATAAAATGCTGCCGAAGTCTATACAGGGGCAAAATGTGTCACAACTTCTCTCTAAGCCGCTACCTTCTGTACACAGAAAAATCGGCCCCATGAAGTTAATCGAAGCTCTTAATATGCTGACGGGACCAGCCTTTGTATTAGTTGATAATCTTGAAAAAAGAGAAATAAGATATCGACTTAAATCGAAGTATCATCCTGGAGTCGCAGGATGAACGTAAATGCAACTAATGGCCAAGGCCAACCCAAAGCCGCCCCGACTTGGTTAAAAACAGGCTTGATAGCTTTGGTGATTTTTATCATTGTGTTTATTTTTATATACTCCAGCTATGGTGATAGCAATGATAGTTCCGAAGCGATATCGCCTGTCAATAATACCCTGCTTGATGAAAAAAGGCTGGATAGCACACTCAACGTGGATGCAGATAAATATAATTCCAACTCACTGCTTGCTATCGAATCTCAGACCAGTACAAACATAGAAGCAGATACGCTAAAGCATAGCGAGCAAATACTGGCTATTGAGGAAAACGCTAAAATTAACAACAAGCAAATCAGCTTAATACTAGAACAGCTCCAGAAGTTACAGTCCGATTTAATTAAGATTCCGGCTCAATTTGATTCACAAGCAATAGAAAATGAAAGCATAAAGGAGAGTATCGTATCAATGCAGGTAACAGTAGCAAAACACGAAGAAAAGTTAATTAAAAAAGCTCAGGCAAGATCAAAAAAAATACCCCGGCATAAAATAAAAAAAATTCCTCCGTTCATTCTGGTGAGTATTGATCAATGGGGAGATGACTTGATCGCTATTGTCAGATATCACATGCAGCTACAAGAGATGAGGCTAGGCCAGGAACTAGACCAGTGGAGCGTAAAGAATATAGATATCAACAATTCAACGGTAACATTTAGTCACTCCTCAGGTGCTAGCAACACGCTATCTATAAAATCCTAAGATCATGCATAAAAATATTACCCTCCTGCTTTTGTCTTTAAACACGTTAGCATTAATGCCCGTGCAGGCCAAGGATGTTAGACAAAAAGAAAACAAGCATGAAGCTTTGCAATATCATGTCAACGAAGAGGTGAATAATGCTGATAGCAGGGCATTGTTCACCCGCAACCAATGGGGACTGACAGAAAAAGAGTGGCAGAGATACGAAAAACTCATGAGAGGTGCTAGAGGCAGTATTAGTCCTGCCAGCATTTCTCCTATTGAAGTTTTAGGCACTCATGCAAGAAATGATCAAGAACGAATGCGTTATGCAAAGACATGGGCTAAAACGATCTATGAAGATACCGACCGAATACTTGCGTTCCAAAGAGCATACAACAAGGCGTTTGATCAAATGTACGGGGATATCCCAATCATTGACGATGCAAAACTTAATCTGGCAAAAAATCAAAAAAATAACATTCAGGAAGGAGACAGAATACTGCTTTTTGTCAGGCTAGAGGGGTGTGATAAATGCAATTCAGTTGTGAGAGAACTTTTATTAACCACGGAAAACAAATCCGTACAATTTGATATCTTCTTTATAGATGCCGTTAAGGAAAAAGATGACCTTAAGATCCGGGAGTGGGCTAGGAAGAATATCTATAATAAAAGTAAGCTAAAAACCGGAAAGATCACCCTCAACCATGATAATAACAAGCTATTCAGGATAACAGGAAGTCCAGTAACACAAGTTCCCATCGTCTTTAAAAGCAACGAAAAAGAAACAACTCAAGTATTTATCTGAAACACTATACGGAGCTAAAAAAGGCCAATGACCGAAAAAATCAAGATCCATATTGTCTGGGAGTACACGCACTGGATTTCTACATGAAATTAGGTAGACGAGGCAATGACCTTATGCGCGTATAAATTACTGACTCAAATCACACCGCTGATCTTGCTGATGATAGGCACAAACCTTTACGCTGAGCCCATACCCACTCGATATGAGGAAATTGCCAGGAAACATAATATACCAGCAGGCATACTTTATGCGGTTGCGCTAACCGAAAGTGGAAAAGCCATCGCCCCCGGACTGTTTAGACCCTGGCCGTGGACACTCAATGTGGCAGGCAAGCCTAAAAGATACGCTACACGTAAAGAAACATGGAGAGCAATAAGGCATTTTATGAAACAAGGGATTCAATCCATTGATATAGGGTTAATGCAAGTAAACTGGCGGTGGAATAAACACAGACTGGGAAGCACATGGATTGCATTAGACCCCGGTTTTAATGTAAGTACAGGAGCGAAAATACTGCGTGATGAATACAAAAAACAGGGGAACTGGCTGAGCGCGATAGGCTCCTATCACTCCCCGGGAAAAAGCAAGACACAAAAGCAACGCGCTTTAAAGTACACCAGGCGTGTCATAACGCATTTAACAAAGCTGACAGGTTACAACTATGAATAGTGCATTACAGATCATTGCATTAACTGTTTTTATTTGCGGAATAAAAATAGCGCAGGCGGAACCTTTTGTTATCTACGATAACGGACAAACACAAAGTATAGATAAATATACCCCCGCTATTAAATCACCCGGTAAAGCTTCGCTAATCAGAAGCGTAGCCAGACCTACCAAGATAAAGATAGCGCAACTACCTGTTTCAACAGCGGCGCTTACGCCGGGCAAAGTTCATAGAAAAGAAGCAAACCTCTTTATGGATACGCCATTTTTTATTGTTGGCGCAGACCCGCATTCAAGTCAGTGGCTAATTCAACACAGAAACAAACTAAAAGCGTTAAATGCCATTGGCATAGCGGTCAATGTACAGACGCAAGAACAACTTAAATTACTACAAAAATCAGCAGGCGGAATCCCTATATCTCCCATAAGAGGCGGAAAACTGGCAAAGCAACTGGCTATTAAACACTACCCTGTACTAGTGTCAGGCAGAATAATAGAGCAATAAATATGAGTAAACAATACCCGCTTGAAGCTCTCCTTCGTCCCCCGATCGAGTTATGGACGGCAATAACTGCTATTGGTGTGGGTCTCATTTCACTTGCAGCTCCGTGGGCATTGATGATGACTCCTACCGTTGCCTATGGAACGGCAGGACTATTATTTATATTTGCCTTTATCCGCGCGCGTGAAGCAATGTACATTATTCGTTACCAGAAAAACATACGCAAACTGCCATTTTACAGTCTATCGTCACAGCAAATACCAGTTAGCAAGCATCGCTTATTTCTAGGCAAAGGGTTTCAGTGGGAACAAATGCATACTCAGCGCTTACGCGACACAATGAACCCCAAATTGCGTAAATATATTAAGCAAAGTCCAGGCTACCAGCTCGCCCGGGAACTCGAAATAAAATGGGAAAGCTCCCGGCTATTGACCGGTATCGTGAAAATGATGCGCTCAAACGCATGGTGGAATCCTGTTTCACCTCTCCCGCCTGTGGGTGGAAAACCACAAATACACGCCGTTGGTAGTTTAAATGAAGTTGATGTCACGATGGACTTACGCGAGCGAGTCGGTCATACACTGGTATTAGGGACCACCCGTGTCGGCAAGACCCGGTTAGCAGAAATATTGATTAAGCAAGATATAGCCCGTGGGGATGTCGTTATTGTATTTGACCCTAAAGGCGATGCAGACCTCATGAAGCGGGTATTTGCAGAAGCTAAAAATGCGGGCAGAGAGGATGAACTTTACATATTTCACTTAGGCTACCCTGAAATATCCTGCCGTTATAATGCCATTGGTAATTTTACCCGAATCACCGAAATTGCAACCCGCGTTACCAACGCATTACCCAGCGAAGGAAATTCAGCCGCCTTTAGAGAATTTGCCTGGCGATTTACCAATATGATCTCAATGGCGCTGGTTAAAATGGGAAAACGCCCCGACTATAAACTGATCACGCGATATATTACCAACATCGAACCCTTGCTGCTTGAATACTATCATCAATGGATACCCACTGTTGCACCTGATGACTGGCAGGAAGATGTTAAAAAAATAAAGGATGCAATTAACGAGCGCGACCTGACCTTTGCGTTAAAAGGGCGGTCTCATGATGTTATCGCGTTGGTTCGCTATGTAAAGGAGCAAGGCTTGTATGATCCAGTAGCCGATGGTTTGCGTTCAGCATTTGAATACGACAAAACCTATTTTGATAAAATCGTTGCATCACTACTGCCGCTAATGGAAAAATTGATATCCGGTAAAGTAGCTGAATTGATATCACCCGACTATACCGATACCGACGATACTCGCCCTATTATTGACTGGAGGCAAATTATCAGACGCAAAGGTGTTGTGTATATCGGCCTGGATGCATTATCAGATATGGCGGTTGCTTCGGCAGTAGGAAACTCAATGTTTGCCGACCTTGTTTCTGTCTCAGGTGAGATCTATAAGCACGGAACTGAATACGGACTACCTGCAGTAGATAAACAAGATAAAATGCCAACAATATCACTCCACGCAGACGAGTTCAACGAGCTGATCGGGAATGAATTTATCCCTTTGCTCAACAAGGCTGGCGGTGCCGGATTTCAGGTAACGGCATATACACAAACCTGGTCAGATGTGGAGGCACGGCTGGGCAACAAAGCCAAAGCAGGGCAGGTTGCCGGTAATTTCAATACTTTGATTATGCTACGTGTCAAAGAACTTGCAACAGCAGAAATGCTGACAAACCAGATAGATAGCTGCGAAATTAATACCGTCATGGAGGTATCGGGTGTTAATGATACCGCAGACCCAGGATCAACAGTGGATTTTACTTCCAAGAATGAAGATCGTATTTCAGTTGTTGAAACACCGCTAATAACACCGGCAACTATTATGGCTCTTCCCAAGGGACAGGCGTTTGCATTACTGGAAGGAGGTAACTTATGGAAAGTGCGCATGCCATTACCCAGCCTTGCCGATGATAAAAATATGCCACAAAACCTGGAAGAAATATCGGAACAAATGAAAAAACGCTATTTAACAAATGATCACTGGTGGGCTACGTGACAACCAATACCCCACCCATCTTGCCTAAGCAGAAATAAGAACGATAATAATGGCTGAAGCAAACCAAAAACAAAACTCCGCTCAGCATACCGCCGAGAGAGGTATTATTTCTGTTGTTATTATTCGTATCACCCAGTTTTTCATTTTTCTATTACTGACGCTTCTTTTTTCAATTATCATCGAGTGGGCAGGGATGGGGGTCTCTTTCTGGGATGAACCAGGATCAAAACACAGCGAACAAATGCTGCAACAGGAACTTAGTTATTTAAACGATGATTTCAAGCGCAGTGCAATCGTCGCAGAGCCTATAAAATTTGCCCATAACTTTGCCAATCAGTTTTATATCTATCTGTTTGAAAAAACAGGGTTCAAGAAGGCTATT
>Ga0233443_1002217_pt1 | contig 15107 bp, 13 predicted proteins | sample SI_123_September_2_FD_182784 | JGI IMG/M metagenome (GOLD analysis project Ga0233443, IMG submission 182784) | Seawater microbial communities from Saanich Inlet, British Columbia, Canada - SI_123_September2016_200_MG | ecosystem: Environmental > Aquatic > Marine > Inlet | place: Canada: British... | reverse complement strand
CAAAGGCTTTGACCATTTCTAAGACGCTGTAACCTTGTCCTGTTCCTAAGTTATAGGTGACTAAACCTGGTGATTGAGACAGTTTAGCCAATGCTTTAACGTGGCCTTTGGCTAAATCGACTACATGGATATAATCTCTCACTCCAGTACCATCAGGAGTGTCATAGTCATTTCCATAAACAGATAATTTTTCCAGTTCACCAATGGCAACTTTAGAAATATAGGGAATTAAATTATTCGGGATTCCATTGGGGTCTTCGCCAATTAAGCCTGAATGATGAGCGCCAACGGGGTTGAAATAGCGTAATAATGCAATATTCCAAGTGTTATCAGAAAGATATAAATCTCGACAAACATCTTCAATAATTAATTTTGAGCGTCCGTAGGGATTGGTGGCAGATAATGGGAAATCTTCTGTAATGGGGACTGTGTGAGGGTCTCCGTAAACTGTGGCAGAGGAACTAAAAACAAAGTTTTTAACATTAAACTCCTTCATGACTTCAAGTAATACAAAAGTTCCCGTGACATTATTGGTATAATATTCCAATGGTATACCAACAGATTCTCCAACGGCTTTAAATCCTGCAAAATGAATTACCGCGTCAATGGTATGGTCAGTGAATATCTTTTTTAAGGGTTTTCTGTTTAACACATCCAAATGATAAAAAATAACTTCTTTCCCTGTGATTTTTTGCACCATTGATAACGATTTTCTATGTGAATTACAGAGATTGTCGATCACAATTACCTGATCTCCATTATTGAGTAATTCAACACAAGTATGATTTCCAATATAGCCTGCGCCGCCAGTGACTAAAATGTTCATAGTTTTAACCTTTTTTTATTGTTTCTAATTCTTTTAATTTTGCATATTTAATAAAACCATTAAAACAACCAATGGTGATATGAATTAAACCTGGAATACCGTCTAAAAAACCTCGTTTAAAAAAGTAAAATTTGATAAATCGAATGACTGGACTCAATATCAATTGGCTGTTTGAACAGTGTTTTCCTCGTTCCAATAATAGGTGAGATTGTATGGAAGTATAGTTGTTTTGTTTGTTTAAATAAATTTCAATGGATTCATCTGTTTCATGTAGTAAGTCTCCTGCCATATTTGTTGTTAATTCATTACAAATGACATGTTCATGTACTAAAGCCTCAGACCAGTGGGCATGTTTTCTGTGAAAAAAACGAATGTTTTTATCGGGATACCCTTCGCCATGATTTAACCATCTTCCCATGAATCTATTTCGTCGATTAATGATGTAGGCATTGCTTTTTATATTTGACAGTGTTGTTTTTAGTGACATTTGAAGTTCTTCACTTAAAATTTCATCGGCATCCAAACAAAAAACCCAGTTATGCGTGGCCTGATTGACTGCAAATTGCTTTTGTTTACCGTAGCCTAGCCAGTCTTGATGAATTACTTTTGCTCCCAATGATTCAGCCAATTGCGGTGTTCCATCACTACTACCTGAATCAACCACAATGATTTCATCCGCAAAATTAATGCTGTTAATACATTTCTCTAATTTGTTGACTTCATTTTTTACAATTAAAACAGCAGAAAAAGGTGTGTTCAATGTCATCAACTCCTAATTTGAGAATTGAGTTTGATAGAGTGAGGCATAAAGCCCGTTGCTATCTATCAATGCTTGATGAGTTCCTGACTCCATGGCTTCACCTTCTTTTAAAACAATAATACAATCTGCTTTTTCAATGGTACTTAATCGATGTGCAATGATGATGGTTGTTTTACCTTGTTTTAGTTGCTCTAAAGATTCTTGAATATTGCGTTCAGATTCAGAGTCCAGGGCTGATGTTGCTTCATCTAAAATCAGAATGGGTGCATTCTTGAGAAAGGCTCTGGCAATGGCTATTCGTTGGCGCTGACCACCTGATAACATCGCTCCTTTTTCACCAATAACCGTATCTAACCCATTTTCCTGTCGATTAATGAATTCCATGGCATGAGCGGACTCAGCGGCTTTGATTATTTCAGCATCAGCTGATTGAGCTAATTCACCATAGGCAATGTTGGCTTTAATGGTATCATTAAATAGCACAATATCCTGACTAACAAATGCGAGTTGCTGCCTAAGGTTTTCTAATGTGACATCTTTAATATTAATGTTATCCACAAAAATATCACCTTGTTGTGCTGAATAGAAGCGGGGTAATAAATTGGCTAAAGTGCTTTTTCCACTACCTGACGGACCTACCAATGCCACTGTTGTACCTGCATCAATATTAAGGCTAAAGTTTTTGAGGGCAGGTTTTTCCTGGTTAAGATAAGAGAATGTTAAGTTATTGATTTCAATTTTACCCTGAACCTTACTGAGTGTTTTATTGCCTTGATCTTCTTCAGCTTCTAAATCAATCATATTAAAAACACTTTCTGCGGCGGCTAACCCACGTTGTAATTTTTCATTGACTGCCGTTAATCGTTTGATGGGAGAAAACAGCATCGCCATTGCACCAATTAGAGAAACAAATCCACCCACGGTGATTTCACCCGCAGCAGATTGTAATGAGGCAAAATAGATAATAATGGATAAAGCAGTCACTGTGACCAATTGCACCACAGGCATACTGGCATTATTGACAATGATGGTTTTCATGGTATAGCGCCGAATCCAGTTGCTGACATGATTGAAACGGTCTTTCTCATAATTTTGTCCACCAAATATTTTCATGACTTTAAAGCCATTGAGTGCTTCATCAAGCACCTGAGTAATATCTCCCATTGAATCTTGTAGTGATTTATTCAGGGTTCGTAACCGACGGCTGATTTTGCTGACAATAAAAGCAATGAGAGGACCCACAATGAACATGATGAGTGAGAGTTGCCAGTTGATATAAAACATCCAGGCTAATAAGCCAATGACGGCAAAACTGTCTTTAACCACTGTGACCAATACTTCAGTGGCTGCAGAAGCCACTTGTACTGCATCATAGGTAAGTTTTGAAATGATACTGCCTGTTGAATGATTGTCAAAATAATGGGCGGGTAGGGTAATGATTTTATTGAATATTCCTTGGCGTAATTCCATCACTACTTGATGAGAAATCCAGTTCATACCAACGGTACTGATAAAATTGGTAATGCCTCGAATGATAAAAATAATAATTAATAATATTGGAATTAAGCGAATCATTTCAGGGTCTTTTTCAACAAAACTGCCATCAAGTAATGGTTTCATGAGTGCGGGCATTGCAGGTTCAGTGGCCGCCAATACAATCATACTGATAATGGCAAAAACAAAAATTTTCCAATGGGGTTTTGCATAACCTAATAATCGTAGATAAAGTGCTTTACTGTTCATTTTATTCCTTGTTTGTATACGTCATGCATACCATCAAAATAGGGCTTAAATCTTTTGTGTAACCAAAGATATTGCGTGGGACGTTGGCGTATTTCTTGTTCAAAAATATTGAATAATCGTTGCGTGTCTTCTGTAATATCTTTACTTGGAAAGTCTTCCAAAGCGGGATGTAATCTTAAAATATAACCACTGTCATCTTCTTTTCTTTCAGTGAAGAAAGGAATGATTTTGGTTTTGGTCAGTTTTGCTAATCGAGATGTTGAGGTGGTGCAAGATACATCGCGTCCAAAAAAATTTACCAATACGCTTTGTTTTCCACTATAAGCTTGATCAGGAGGAAACCAGATGATGCCATTTTTTTTGAGTGATTTGACCATTTTTCTAATATCATTGCGATGAATCAATTCATCAAGGTATTTCAACCGACCATTGACCATCATACGGTTAACAACTTCATTATTCTGATGTCGATATAATGCTTTGGCAGGACGATGAAAAGTCATGAAACGACCTGCAATTTCTAATGTGGTAAAATGTGCACCCAATAAAATAGCGCCGCGACCATTTTCCAGTGCTTTGTCTAAATGTTCCAAGCCTTCAATTTCCATCAATGGAAACAGTGTTTTTTTTGATCCCCACCAACTTAGAAAAGTATCAAAGATATTAATGCCAGTGGCTTCAAAATTTTTTAAGGCAATTTCATTAACTTTGTCTATATTCCAATCTGGAAAGGCAATTTTTAGGTTGGTAATAACGACATGCTTGCGTTTTGATGGAATTTTGAAGAGTAGTCTGCCGACCATGCGTCCCAATTTGCACAGCATCGGGTAGGGTAGAATAATGGTTATGCGTAAGATTGCCAGACCAAGCCACGTTAGCCAGTAGCGTGGATGTAACATTGATAATGTGAAGGGTTGATGCTGAATCATGTTGGTTTATATGAGTCATTATTATAATAGAATTATCTCAGAGTATAGTTCCTACTTGATACATCTCAAGTGACTTGGCTTTAAAAAATGAAATATTTAAAAGTGACAAAACATTGACTAATTCATTAAGTATTAATTCTTCTGAAAATATATTTATTCTGTAACTAATTGAATTAATATAATAAATTGTCATATTTGTTGTTATGGCACAAAATGTGTATTAAGACTTTTAGAATTAGGAGATTTAATATGAAATCATTGAGTGTTTTAAAAATTATAACGGTTAGCATGGCTGCCATTGTGTTAAGTGGTTGTTCATCCATGAGTGAACCGAAACATCACCCTGACTATGTTTCGGTTCGTCCTATGCCATTACCAAATACACCTGGTGGTAATGGTGCTATCTATCAATCGGGATACGAAATAGTCTTATATGAAGACCGTAAAGCTAGACGTATCGGCGACATCATCACTGTTCAATTGGTTGAAAATACCAACGCCAGTAAAAAGTCTGCTTCTGATATAAGCAAAGAAAATGCCACAGGTATTACGGCACCAACTGTGTTGGGTGGTGCGCTCACCTTGAATGACAATCGTTTTAACTTGGGTACAACACTGGCGAGTAAAAATGAATTTAAAGGGGCGGGTAACAGTTCTCAAAGTAATAAGTTGACAGGGGATGTTACGGTGACGGTGATTGAAGTTTTACCCAATAAAAATTTAGTGATCAGAGGTGAAAAGCGGATTGGTATTAACAATGGTAATGAATATGTCAGAATTTCAGGCATTGTTCGACCCGATGATTTAACGCCAGATAATACCGTATTGTCAACCAAAGTTGCCGATGCCACTATTCAGTATGTGGGTGATGGAGAAATGGGTGAGTCCAGTAAAATGGGTTGGTTAGCTAAATTTTTTGTTGATTCATTGTTCCCATTCTAAACATTGTTTAAATATAACTCATTCGATCCAAGGAGATGAAAATGAAAAAGTTATTTAATATTTTAACCATCAGCACTTTGTTGTTTGTGTTTAATAGCGTTCAGGCAGAACGAATTAAAGATTTGGCATCCGTGACGGGGGTTCGAGATAATCAATTGGTTGGTTATGGTTTGGTTGTTGGTTTGCAAGGGTCTGGTGACCAAGTCAGTCAAACACCATTTACTTTGCAAAGTATTAAAAGCATGTTATCTCAGTTTGGTGTACAAATTCCAGCAGGTGTGAGTTTTCAAACCAAAAATGTCGCGGCTGTTGTATTACATGCTAAATTGCCTCCATTCATTAAAGTGGGTCAAAAAGTTGACGTAACCATTTCATCTTTGGGTAATGCAAAAAGTTTACGTGGTGGTACATTGTTAATGGCTCCATTGAAAGGGGCTGATGGAAAAGTTTATGCCATTGCTCAAGGCGATTTGGTGGTCAGTGGTTTAACGGCCAGTGGTAAAGATGGATCTAATGTAACCGTTAATCATCCCAATGTTGGTCGAATTCCAAATGGTGCAACCGTAGAACGTTCCGTACGAAATTCTTTTGCCAGTTCAAAAATATTGACTTTAAATTTATTCAATGCTGATTTTACTACGGTTAATCGAATGGTGATTGCAATCAATGATGTGTTGGGTGAGGGCACTGCAAAAGCCTTGGATAGTGTGTCTGTATCAGTGACAGCACCTGTTAATGCCAGTCAAAAGGTGGCTTTTCTTTCTGTATTAGAAAGCATTAAGGTGAATCCTGATGATGCGTCAGCAAAAGTCATTGTTAATTCCAGGACGGGAACAGTTGTTATCAGTCGAACCGTTAGAATTACACCAGCAGCCATATCACATGGATCAATGACCGTTACTGTGACAGAAAGTCCTCAAGTTAGTCAGCCTAACCCAGGTGCTCAAGGTGAAACTCAGGTACAAGAAAACTCAGCTATTGGAGTCAATGAAGAAACCAATCGAATGTTTGTTTTTGATGCTGGAATTACCTTACAGGATTTGGTTCAAGCGGTTAATGATGTGGGCGCATCACCCAGTGATTTGGTGGCAATTTTAGATGCATTGAGAGTGGCTGGTGCATTAAAAGCCGAACTGATCATTATTTAGGGGAAGGTCATGAAAAGCGAATTTTCATCTGCAAATCAATATCTGGATATTCAAGGTCTGTCAGGTTTAAAGCAAGCTGCGAAGGAAAAAAGTCCAGAAGCCATCAAACAAGTTGCCAAGCAATTTGAAGGTGTCATGGTGCAGATGATGCTTAAAAGTATGAGGCAAGCCAATGACAGTATTGGCGAAGGTGGTGTATTAGATAACGAACAATCTAAAATGTATCGAGATATGTATGACAAGCAATTAGCCATTAGCTTGACTCAAGGTCGGGGTTTGGGATTGTCGGAAGTCATTGCCAGACAAATTGGTGGTGAACAACCTAAGTTGGTCGGTGTGGAAGATCAGTCATTGGAAAAGTATACTCGAGCGGTCACATCATCTAATTCATCGTTAAATAGTTCGTCAGAAAAAACAGTGCCTAATCAAGTTGCTGAAAAAGTAATTAAAGCGGAATCAAACCTCCACGTCGGCTTTAATGATAACTTATCCACTACTCTGGGTAAGGCAGAAGGTAATACTCCTACAAAGGATAATCAGACATTTGAAAACCCAGAAATGTTTGTATCAAAGTTATGGCCATTTGCTGCCAGTGCAGCAGAAAAAATAGGTGTTAAACCTGAAGTTTTATTGGCTCAGTCTGCATTAGAAACAGGTTGGGGTAAGCATGTACCTGGATTAAAAGACAATAATAACAGTCATAATTTGTTCGGAATTAAAGCCAATAGCCAGTGGAATGGTGAAAAAATACAAATAACAACGTCAGAATTCAGTCATGGTCGAATGATCAAAAAACAAGATGATTTTAGGTCTTATGAGTCTTATCAAAGCAGTTTTAATAATTATGCTGATTTTATAAAAAATAATCCTCGTTATCAGGATGCAGTGAAACAAGCAGGTGATTCAACCAAATACACAGAATCATTACAAAAAGCAGGTTATGCAACCGATCCTAATTATGCTCAAAAAATACAACGAATTTTACAAAGTCCAAGCTTTAATCAAACCGTTTCCAAGTTAAATAATAATAACGGCACAGATAGTGCATAGTAACAGCCATAGGAAATAATTTTGACACTTAACGATTTATTAAAGTAACTTTAATATCAGTCGCTAAGTTAAATATAGGGTTAAACGACATGGCAGGCATTAGCGCACCATCATTATCAGGTTTATTGGCAGCACAACGGGCATTGGCAACCACCAGTCATAATATTGCGAATGTTAACACCGAAGGTTATAGCCGACAGGAAGTTAGCTATACCGCTCGTATTGGTGTTGCGACAGGCAGTGGTGCTCAGGGAAATGGTGTTGATGTTGCAAGCGTTGAAAGAAAATTTGATGACTTTTTAGAGCTATCAGTGAGAAACAATACCTCAAAATATGAGAAAGAAAACGCATATTTTACTAAGGCATCGTTGGTTTCTGATCAATTGGCGGGTGAAAACCAAGGTTTGTCACCCGTATTGCAACGGTTTTTTGATTCTGTTGATGGTGTGGCAAATGATCCCAGTTCCATTCCTGCAAGAACGGTACTTTTAGCAGAATCAAATTCATTGGTGGAGCGTTTCAATGATTTGGATGACAATTTTACCAGTATACAAACTGAAGTTAATGGTAAATATAAGGATATTGTAACTGACATTAATTCTCTTGCGACCAATATTGGTAAAATTAACACAGTGATTGCATCCTCTGGGGACAATGCTTCGGGTGATATGCTGGATCAACGTGATTCTCTAATCAGAACTTTGTCTGAGTATGTTGATGTGACGGTACTTGAAACCAATGATAGTCAAAGTAATATATATGTTGGTAATGGCCAACCATTGGTTAATGGAGGCAGTGTGTCTACCTTTACTTCACAGGTCGCTGATGAAGATCCTGCGAAATTGTCAATATCGTTGACGACCAGTTCAGGTAATAGCATTGCCATTGATGACAACTTGACTGGTGGAATACTGGGCGGTTTAAAAGATTTTGAAAGTGAAGTTTTGGATGTGGCAAAAAATTCATTGGGACGCATTGCTTCTGGATTATCAGAAAGTTTTAATGATCAGCATAAATTAGGGCTTGATTTAAATGGAACAGCAGGTGTGAATTTCTTTTCAGCTCCCACAGGTAATGTATTTTCAAAAACAGGAAATACAGGAGGTTCAGCGAGTATTACTATTGCTACTGCAACAGATTTATCGATCAGTGATTATACTTTAACCTTTAATGGAGCAAACAGTTACACGCTTAAAAAACTGTCGGATGATACCACGACAGCTATTGATACAGGGGGTGTTTCACCTTTTACCACCGCTGAAATAGACGGTTTTACTTTGGATATTACATCTGGAGCGGTTGCAGGCGATAGTTTTTTGGTTAAACCAACTTATAGTAGTGGTGGTAATATTGGTTTGAATTTGACCAACGTATCCCAAGTGGCCGCAGCAGGACCCATTAAAACGGGTACAGCATCCGATGCAAATGGTCGATTGACCAATACAGGAACGGGTGAAATTACATCGGCCACGGTGACATCTGTCGCCAACTTACCGTTAGCCGCTGATATTGTGATGACATTTGATAGTGCTGCCAATACGTTGACATTAGTGCCTGATCCAAATGCAGATGGCCCATTATCATATACGCCTGCAACAGAATCTGGTGGCAAAAGTTTTACCATATTAGGTGGTGTAACATTTACTGTGTCAGGAACTCCTGCTGATGGGGATTCTTTTGATGTGGGCAATAATACCAATGCTAAAGGTGATAATTTAAATACATTGTCGATGTCAAAATTAAGAACAACATCTTTATTTGATGGCAGTTCAACAACCTATCAAGAAGCTTATTCTGATATCGTGAGTACCGTTGGTGGTTTAACTCAGCAGTCAAAAAGTGATTCTGCGGCACAATTGTCTATACTTGATAATGCACAGGTAAAAAGAGATGAGTTGTCAGGTGTTAATTTAGATGAAGAGGCGGCTAATTTATTAAAGTTTCAGCAAGCTTATCAAGCCAATGCCAGAGCGGTGAGTATTGCCGACTCTTTATTCCAAACACTGCTACAGTCAGTGGGGTAATATTATTATGAGAGTATCTACACAACAGTTTTTTGGACGGGCATCACTCGAAATAATTAATCGATTTTCTGAGTTGAATGAAACTCAAAAGCAGATATCATCGGGCAAGAAAATTTTGACACCTGCTGATGACCCATCGGGTTCTGCAAGAGTTTTAGGTTTAGACCAACAAATCAAACAAACAGAACAATTTCAAAAAAATATTTCATTCGCCAAGTCACGAATGAATATTGAAGAAAGCGCATTAGGCAGTGCCAACGATATACTCAGCCGAGCTCATGAATTGATTATACGGGGTGCCAGCGGTACTAATGATGCCGATTCACGTTCGACCATTGCTAAAGAAATCAGAGAAAGCATCAATGAACTGGTTAATCTGGCAAATACCAAAGATTTAAATAATGAGTATATATTTGCTGGAAATGTGGTCAAAACAGCTCCTTTTAGTATAGCCAATGATGTTGTTTCGTATGGTGGTGATCAATCGAGTCGATTATTGCAAGTATCAGATAATAAAACGGCCATTGTGTCTGATCCAGGTAGTGAAATTTTCATGGGGTTTTTGGATGTCAATGGTGCGCCGAATGATGTTTTTAAATTGCTGGATGATTTTGCGACTTCAATGGAATCCAATACGGTTAATGATGATGATGTGGATGATGTTAATCTGGCGATTGACCATCTACTGAGAAAACGTGCGGAAGTGGGAGCTAGGGAAAGTTCTTTAGAAGTTACCACCAGTATCAATGAAGATCAAATTATTAACTTTACGGGTATCAAGGCAGAAATTGAAGAAGTTGATATTGTTTCTGCCATTGCCCAGTTTCAACAACAAAATGTTGCATTGCAGGCAGCTCAAAGTTCATTTTCTAAATTGCAGAGTATTTCGTTATTTCAGTTTATATAAGGAAGTAACATGCAATAAATAAACTACCCATATTGTGTAGAAACTTTGTTTGTCTTTTTTGTTATATTTGGGATTGGTCTCTTTTTCAGTGTAGTTTTATTTCATGGTTAGGAATATGCTATGATTTATGAATAGGAGATGTTTTATGTTTGATACTTTTGAATATGTTAATGAATTAAAAGCTGTGGGTGTTGATGAGTCACAGGCAGCTGTTCAGGCTAAGGCTTTGACTCGAATTGTTGACGATAAACTGGCAACTAAACAAGATTTGAAAGGGTTGGAATTAGTTTTAAAGCATGACATTGAATCTACAGCCAATGCATTAAGCTCTGACATGAAAGAGTTAGAATTGACTTTGAAGCGAGATATTGAAATTTCAGCTGACGCATTAAAGTCTGACATGAAAGAGCTGGAATTGACTTTGAAGCGAGATATTGAAATTTCAGCTGACGCATTAAAGTCTGATATGAAAGAGTTAGAATTGACTTTGAAGCGAGATATTGAAATTTCAGCTGACGCATTAAAGTCTGACATGAAAGAGTTAGAATTGACTTTGAAGCGAGATATTGAAATTTCAGCTGACGCATTAAAGTCTGACATGAAAGAGCTGGAATTGACTTTTAAGCGAGATATTGAAGTATTAAGGTCTGAAATGAAAGAGCTAGAATTGACGTTGAAGCGAGATATTGAAATTTCAGCCAATGCATTAAAATCTGAGATACATTCGATAAAATTGGACGTTGTTCGCTGGGTTGTTGGAACAGGTGTTGCATTACTCATGTCAATGTTTGTAATGCTTCGGTTTTTTCCATGAAGAGACCTATGGAGTATAACCGTGACCTCCAATAATTTACATTCTGCATATATATAACATGGTTTTTCCAAAATTTGTCGCAGAAGTTTCCAGTAATCATCACCAATCACTCGATCGTTGTTTTGACTTTATCGAAAAATCAGCTGAAATTGGTTGTGATGCTGTAAAATTTCAACTGTTTAAAATTGATGAGTTGTTTGCTTCAGAAATATTAGCCAGAAGTGAAAAACATCGAAACCGTCAACAATGGGAGCTACCATCTGCCTATATTCCTGAATTGTCGAAAAAATGTCACCAGTATCATATGGCATTTTCATGTACGCCCTTTTATTTGGATGCTGTCAAACTATTAAAACCCTATGTAGATTTTTATAAAGTTGCTTCCTATGAATTATTATGGGATGAATTACTGTCTGAATGTGCAAAAACAGGAATACCTGTCGTGTTATCAACAGGTATGGCAACACTCAATGAGATATCTCATGCCGTAGCAACTTTACAGCAATCAGGTTGCCAAAATATTACGTTACTGCATTGTGTTTCCAGTTATCCAACACCTCCTGAACAATGCAATTTGTCTGCCATTAAAACATTAAAAGATAGGTGTCAGTGTGCTGTGGGTTGGTCAGATCACAGTGTTAATTCTAATGTTATGTTTCGAGCTATCTATCAATGGCAAGCTGAGATGATAGAATTTCATTTGGATTTGGATGGTGAAGGTGAAGAGTATTCGGTAGGACATTGTTGGTTGCCTGATGAAATAGAGATGTTGATAAAATCAGTCAAACAGGGAATATTGGCTGATGGCAATGGTATTAAAGAACCCGTCAATGCTGAATTGCCTGATCGTTTATGGCGTGCTGATCCTATGGATGGGTTAAGGCCATTCAGACAAATTAGGCAAGAATGGGTTAATAATAAATGAGCCATGCCTTAAACCCCGCTCAACAAGAAGCCGTCGAATACATTAATGGGCCATTACTGGTTTTAGCTGGGGCGGGGAGTGGGAAAACAAGAGTTATCACTCATAAAATCATTCATTTGATAAAAAATTGTTCAATTCCAGCTAAAAATATTGCAGCCGTGACGTTTACCAATAAAGCTGCCCGTGAAATGAAAAGTCGGGTGGGTCAGTTGCTAAAAGGTCGGGAGGGTTATGGACTTAAGGTATCCACCTTTCACCACTTAGGGTTACAACTACTCAGAAAAGAATGCCATCACTTGGGGTATAAACCAGGTTTTTCTATCTTTGATTCACAAGACAGTCAGAGTCTATTAAAAGAACTGTATAAAAATGACATTGGTCAATTAGATGAACAAATTGCACCTTTCCAATATAAAATTTCCCATTGGAAAAATACTCAAGTTTCTCCCGAGCAAGCGTTATCTCATGCTTTTGATGAATTTGAGCAACAAGCTGCATTATTGTTCCAAAGCTATCAAAAACATTTAAAAGCTTACAATGCCATTGATTTTGACGACCTGATTGTATTACCGACCACCTTATTTTTAGAAAAGCCTGATATTTTAGAAAAATGGCAACATCAAATTCGTTATTTTTTGATTGATGAATATCAAGACACCAATACCATTCAATATCAATTCATCAGTCTATTGGTTAAATTCAGAGAAGCATTTACCGTGGTGGGTGATGATGACCAGTCGATTTATGCTTGGCGAGGTGCACAGCCAGAAAATTTGAACTTGTTAAGTGATGACTTTCCACGATTAAAAGTGATTAAGTTAGAACAAAATTATCGTTCTACTCAAAGAATTTTGAAATCAGCCAACCAACTTATTTCGCACAATCCTCACTTATTCGAAAAAAAATTATGGAGTCAATTGAATTATGGTGATCCGATTCGAATATTAGAATGCAATAATGAAGAAGATGAGGCACGACGAGTGGTATCAGAAATTTTGCACTGTCGTTTTTCTGATAATGTAAAAAATGCTGATATTGCATTGTTGTATCGAGGCAATCATCAGGCCAGAGTTTTTGAAAAAGCTTTAAGAGAACACCAGGTTCCTTATCATGTTCATGGTGGTCAGTCATTTTTTGAGAGAAGTGAGATTAAAGACATCATGTCATATCTAAAGCTGATTGCGAACCCAGATGATGACACCGCATTGTTAAGAGTTATCAATACGCCTCGTAGAGAAATTGGGCCTTCCACACTGGAAAAAATTGGACATTTTTCTACTGAACATAAAGTGTCATTATTGGGTGCGTGTAAACATCCCCATATTAACAGTGTATTAAACAAAAGGGCTTCTCTACAGATACAAGGGTTTGCTGATTTAATTAATGAATTACAAATTAAATCTCGACAACAAACGGCTTTTAAGTTGACCAGAGAATTAATTCAATCCATTGAATATGAAGGTTGGTTGAAAGAAACGTGTAATACGTTAAAAGCGGCAGAAACTAAAATTAGTTATGTGAATGATTTGGTTAAATGGTTGGAAAATATTGCAGAAAAAACGGATCATGAATCCTTGGCTGAAACAACCGCTTATTTAACGTTAATGGACATTATTGAACGTCAAAGTGAAGCAGAAAATGATGATCAAGTCACCTTGATGACGTTGCATTCGTCAAAAGGACTGGAATTTCCAACCGTATTTTTGGTGGGAATGGAAGAACAATTACTGCCTCACCGAGCCAGTATTGAAGAAGAAACCATAGATGAAGAACGACGTTTGGCTTATGTCGGTATTACCCGAGCACAAAAACAGTTGATTGTTACTTTGGCAAAACGACGTAAACGACAAGGAGAAATTGTTGAATGTGAACCCAGTCGGTTTTTAAATGAATTACCTCAAGAAGATTTGCAATGGGAAAAAAAGCAAAAAGCTGATGTCAAAAAGTCCAAAGAAAAAGGCAATGCGTATTTGGCTAACCTAAAGGAAATGTTGAAATAAAATGACCCAAAAACATCATTCTGTCAGTTCATATCAGTCAATTATTAATTCAATCAATTTTTTTTCAGTGGCATCGGTATTGACGGATATGTCAGGCAATATTAAACACGTCAATAAGCATTTTTCCGATATTTTTCAATATACCAGTGAAGAATTAATCAATCAAAATATTAGTATCCTAATCCCCATTGCTTTGCGACACAATCATTCAAAACATAGAAACAAGTAAAAAGTTAGAAATGGGACGCATTGTTTCGGGGTTGAAAAAAAACGGGGACAGTTTATTGGTTGAAGTGAGTTTGGAATTATTTAAAACTGAAAAAGGTGATTATATTTTTTGTACGGTGAATGAGCAAGAAAGTGAAGGCGTAACTAATTTAGTTGATGCAGTTTGTGATAATCACCAACTTGATCAAATCAAAAACTTATACGGTGATGGTTTGTGTCCTTTTGGATTATATGGCATTGAAGAAATTGATGATGACCATGTTTATATCATTAGTTTAATGAAGCGTTTTAAAGATGTTATTACCATTGAGATAGATAAACATTATATTGATAACCAATTTGACGAAATTATCACTAATATTGCACTTCATTTTGAAACAGAAGACGAGTTTATGTCTCAATCAGGTTATTCCGATAAGAAATTACGTCAACATAGAGCGAATCATGAATTGTTTTTGGCTAATATCAATCGAGAAAAAATGAATTATGAAACTGAAAATAAATTGATTGATATCCATTTATTTAATTTTTTATTAGAAAGTTTTGGTTCTCATGTTGCGGAGTTTGATCAGCTATTTTCAGTGTATTATTTGAATAAATAATACATTAATTGCTATCAAAAAGTGCTTCTAACCCAACTTTCGGCCGAAATATCGTAACACATTGATAAATATATACATGTTATATTTTTTAGGTCACTACAGTCTACGACCGATTTTTTCATGCCTCCTTTTTTGAAAAACAGAAATACCGAGATTTTTGTATATATCACGATGGATAGTTTCTGGCGTACCAGATATTCGGATATGAT
>Ga0233443_1002213_pt1 | contig 15118 bp, 11 predicted proteins | sample SI_123_September_2_FD_182784 | JGI IMG/M metagenome (GOLD analysis project Ga0233443, IMG submission 182784) | Seawater microbial communities from Saanich Inlet, British Columbia, Canada - SI_123_September2016_200_MG | ecosystem: Environmental > Aquatic > Marine > Inlet | place: Canada: British... | reverse complement strand
CTGCCATTCCTGGGAAGCCATGTCGAGCACGCTGCAAAAGCGCCGGGCACAAAAACGTCATATATCGGCCCGCCAGGACAACATGACCTGCATCGATTGTCACAAAGGCATTGCGCACCGTCCTGTCCACAAATTGCTGGACGAAGACGATGATCCCTATGATGGCGTTGCCGACAATCGTCGCCTGCCGTCCAAAGCCGAGGAAGCCCGGGTCAAGGCAGAGAAAGAAGCCAAACTTGCTGCCGCTGCAGCTGCTGCCGAAAAAGCCGCAGCTGAAGCAAAAGCCAGGGCAGAAGCAGAAGCCGCCGCGGCTGCTGAGGCCGCCAAAAAAGAAGCCGCTGAGAAATCCGTCGTCAAAGCCGCACCGGCTGCCGCTGGTGGTGGAGATGGAGGCGACTGGTCGGCTGTACCGGGTACAGAAATTGTTCTGCTTTATCCAGGTCAGGCCTCAATTGAATGGATCTACAACGGCAAGGATCATGGCGGTGCCCGTGCGGTACGCAAGATCAATGACCGTTGCCGTGAATGCCACAAGGATGAAGAGGCAGCTATGGGTGCCAAAATCGTTTCCGGTGAAAAAGCTGAAAGCACGCCGATCCCCGGCAAACGCGGCAGCATCCCGGTTAACGTCAAGGCAAAGCACGATGGTGAAAACATGACCTTGCGCTTTGAATGGCCTGATGCCGGACACACGCCTGTGCCTTTCGCAGACGGTGGCAAGATGGATCCGGAAAACCAGATCAAGCTGGCCGTTATGTTTGACGATGAAGCGGTCGAGATGGCCGGGTTCACAGGCTGCTGGGCAACCTGTCACCACGATTCACGGTATATGCCGGATGCACCAAAAGCAGACGCGCTGGCCGCCGCTGGTGCCCTTGGTGACGTGATCAACCTGAAGGAAGGCGTCACCAAATATCTGCCGGACAGTCGCAGCGAGTTCGAATATAAAGGCAAAAACGGCAAACCCCGTGGTGCCTGGGACAAGCTGATCGAAAAAGCTGACATGGATGCCCTGCGTGAACAAGGGGCTTATATGGATTTGATGCGCTTCAAAAGCGGATCGGAGAAAGCCGAAAGTGGTTCAATCCTGGCTGAAAGGTTGCTAAAATATGCCGACAACCTCAGCGCCTCCGGCAGCCTCAAGGACGGAAAATGGACAGTGATCATTACCCGACCCCTGAAAGCTGACAAACCCGGTGGCGTTAGCATCGAGGCCGGCAAAACCTACACCATGGGCTTTGCGATCCACGATGATTACACCTCTGCCCGGTTCCACCATGTTTCTCTGGAATACAAGCTGGAACTGGACAATCCGGAAGCGGAGATCAATGTGGTCAAACAATAAGACGAAGATCATTTGCCTGGCGCTCGCAGCTGTTTTGACGGCTGCGGGCGGCGCGCAAGCAAGTGATCTTGCGGTATCTGCCAAACAGAAAAAGATCTGCGCCAAGGCAGATGCGCGCTATCAGGAATTGTATCCCGATGCAAAGGATGACGGCGTCGTCGTCGTCAAACTTTACAAATATACTTTCTGTCCACTCAATGTGACGGTGAAGCCAGGGACAACGGTGCGCTGGGTCAATGTCGACAAGCGCACCAGCCACAGTGTCTGGTTGAAGCAGGCCGGCGTGGCTGAATCAGAGCGCTTCTTCCCGGAAGAGCAGTGGGAGTTTCCCTTCATCACGCCAGGTGAATATCCCTATTTATGCGGGCCCCACTGGGATCAGGAAGATATGCGCGGCTTTGTCAGGGTTGTTGAATAACCGAGGCAATTCCGGGTTTCACGGAGAGGCCCTGGCACTCTATTCGACCACCGAGGTGCCCCATTCATCATAAAGTTCTTTTTGCCGGGCCTTGATTTTAGCCGAGCGAGAACCCGCAAAAACCTGCGTGAACATGGCCGAAGCATGCGGTGAGGCCCAGGCGATAATCGCGCCGGTTGCGGCTGCACCATAAATGATAAGCCAGTTCAACATCTCACCAAGTGCCCGGGTGCCACCTTCCATGGGGCTGCTCCAGACCAGACCAATGATTGGCACAAGCCCCGCAAGATTGAACATCAGAATAACGGTCGAAGAACTGATCCCGGGACGACGCTGGACAAAAATCGACACCAGTGTCGGCGCCATGCCAAACAGCACAAAAATAGTCGTCGCAAATATTGCACTCATGACATCCACGGGCGTCTCCTGAATTCAACTTTCATGTCACAAACCTGCCGCCATCGCGAACCAGAGTGAAAAGGCCAACACGACACTCCCGAGGATTGTGGCCGCCTTGTACCCTGTTGCCCTGGTTTCCTTTGTTATTCTTTTGGTCCCGCTTTCCAAAGCCTTGAGTTGCTTGTTCAGTTCCGAATATTCAGCCGCTGCCTGCTGACGTTCCATCTCATCCAGGCGTCGCATCTTGCGATCGCCAACGACTTTGAACATGCCCGAAAGATCACCAACGGCGGCATGGAGACGCGCCTGCTCGGACAATTCCTTGCGGCGTTTGCGGCTGTGATACAACTCCAGGATCGGTGGCAACCGGCTTTCCATGCGATTGCCCAGATTGATAAGCGCGCCGCAATCGGACGCACTTTGCATGGCGCCAAACAAGCCAAGTATTGTCAGACTGCGCTCCGCCGGATCGCCCGACGATACGCTGAGGGCCGGGATCATTTTACCTGCATCTTCTGAACGGGCCGCAACGAAAGCTGCAATATGGCGGTCAAAAACATCAACTGCCTCACCTGCGGTCACAATGGCCGCATTGATACATTGCAAGACACCACCAAGATCAACAGCACCAAAAGTAATAATCAGGGGACTGAGACACGGCGTTGATTGATTGAGTTCATAGAGGCAGCGTTCGAGCCCAAATCCAGGGGCTGCATTTTCCATCCAGCCCGTCAATTTGGCATAATCGACGCTATGTCCGAGATTCTCACGCGACATCTTGCGGGATGATTCCCAGCCAGCCAGATAATTGGATTTGAACAGATTCGCGAGGTTTCCCTGGAGGGTGAGGTCACCCGTCCCCAGGGCTGACGCAATCGCTGCCCCAAGACCATCATTGCACAAGGCCAGACCGTGATATCGGACCGGACCGTGCGGATCGAGACAACCACAAACCCGGGTCACCAGCAAGTCATTGGCCAGGGCATTCCCTGGCTGGGCCAGGGCAATGGCGTCGGCCACAAACCCGGCCCTGGTTTCATCCCCCAGGGATTGCCGTATCCAGCTTACCAGCCCGCTTTGTTTAACAAATTCTGTTGCCCCATCGCCCATGGAAGCAATTTTCCAGGCCGCCATCCGGTCGTACAAAATGTCTTCTCCTGCAATATTCAGGGGGCGCCTGCCGCGTACGGCAGAAGGCTTGTGACGCAGGCTGCGGGTGCTGCCCCATGCCCAGCCTTTGGCTTCTTCAATGCTCCAGCGTTCAGTCGGATCATCACTCAACAAACCTCTCAGCAGTTTCTCGGTCGGGCCTGTTACACGATGATCGCCAACAAGGGACACAAATGACCCCTTGGACATCTTCAGTTCCTGAATTTGTTTGTCACTTTTGCCTTCAGTCGGATCGAAACCCTTCAAAAGCATCGCGATGGTGACGCCCAATGCATAGAGATCACTGCTATTATCGCCTTCACCGCGGCCAATCGGATGCGCCATGCTGCGTTCAATAGTTTCAAAAACAGCTGGTTGGGAATATCCAGGCGGTTCGGTAAATCCTTCGCCCAAAACGACAACCTGGCGATCTTTATCAAGGTAATACAGATTTTCCGGACGAATGCGCCGATGCGATAATCGTTGATGATCCAGATTATCCAGAACATCAATCAGTACTGGCAGCAGTCGTTCGGTAACAATGGGTTCAGGCAAGCCGCGGTTTTTCGCAGCCATATCCATAACACGCCCACCAGCTGGACGATCCTGAACAAAATACCGCCTGTGTCCGTCGTCTATTTCGACCACGCCGCTGTGATGGACTTTCAGAATACCGTCAATGGGCCTGGCTTCGAGCGCCGCACTAAAATGCAATCTTTGCGGCAAATCGGGTCGGCAAACCAACGCAAAGAGAGATTGCTGTGGCATTTCCATATCGCTGGCGGCAAATGCCTGGGCATTTGGGGCGCCTAATTCTTCCAGTGGTGCCGAAAAATCAATACGCAGACGACCGTCAATGACGACAGCGCCCTTCCCTTTGATTTTCCAGTCAGATTCTGTCAAAGCACCAACCCGAATTATTAACTTTTACCGTTATATTGGTAAAATACCCGTGTACACAAGCGCCGCAACGACCTGGCATGCACATGAGGCTTGTTAATACTGCTGGCGAGGTTAAAATTGGTAAAATATGAGCGATATTAGAGTCTTTCCAGGTTTGGCAGAAACGCCAGATAGCCTCAAAGCCAGGAAATGCGCCAGAAAACAGAGCAGATGCGATTCCGATAATATCGGAAACACTATAGTTCGCAGGGGGAATTAACGCGTTGTCAAAGCCGGTAAACGATCTTTATACGTTTTCACGAAACAAGTGGACGCTTTATCAGCAGTATGAGGGCAAGGCGTTAACGCGCGCGATTGGTGACGCCGAAAAAATGCTCAAAGGCAACACGGTCGACGCCGTTGGCATTATTCGGGAAGCCCCGGAGCGTCCGGGCGGTCCGGCAGTGGAAAGCCTGGCTTATTGTGACACCAAAAAAGACAACATTCCCGATCTGAATGATTTCAAGATTATCCCCTTGTCCGAGCAGGAACACAAAGCACAGCAGGGCAAGTTTTTCGAAGAACAGGAAAGTGGCAAAAAATCCGGAGGGCGCAGTCGGGCAGCGTCCGCAGAACCGGAAGTGCCATTGGCCAGTGCTGCGGCTTTGCCCGTCAAACTTTTTACCGTTGCCATCGTCTCTCTGGGCGTTGGCTGGGGTATCTGGGCTGCGATCACACATTTTGGTGGTTCAAATACACTGATGGACCTGGTTGGGCCGCGGAATACTGCAGCCAAGACCATGGGACTGGGATTCCTGGTCGCACTTTTCATTCTGATACCTGCCACCATCAGCAAGCGCGATATCGCCGCGGCCTTTCAGTCCAAACCCGCTGGTGGTCCGGCACCTGCCCGTGCACCCCGGCGTAAAGCCGCACCCGCCCGGCAAAAAAGCAAGGACGTCAAGGATCTGGAAAAAGCCGGAGAAGACATAAAGACCGAAGGCGAAAAGAGAAAGAAGAAGAAAAAGGCCAAGGATGCCGCCGCAGAAGGCGGTGAAGATTCGGATGCGAATACCGATGAAGAAAAGGAAGAAGGCGACAACGACAATAAAGACGGAGCCGAAGACGGAGCAGAAGACGGTGGAATTGCCAACAAGCTGACTGAAACCCGGGCAAAACTGGTCAAGTTTTTTGAACGTTGCATGGCTTATGTTATGGCCGCTGATCCCGATCTGAAAGGCGGACGCCTGGATGCTGTGACCAGTTTCGGTTGCCAGCTATTCTTTGCCGGAGCCGCTGAAGTGTTGGTCAAGGAACAACGCATGGACCCTGGCCAGTTGGGCAAGGTGCTGGTGCCGTGTGCCATGGCGCTGGGTCAAAGCAAGGAACAGGTTGCCAAGTTCGCCGAGAAATATGAAAGCTATTTGCTGGAGCCTGGTTACCTCGACATGTTCCGGGCTGGTCGCGAAGCCATGACGACGGCCTTGAAGGACGAAATAACAGCGACCGAAAAGGCCGCCGCAGCCGAAGCCGAAGCCGCCAGCGGTGCACCCAAAAAACTGCGCAGTCCGGCAGATGATGATTTTGATGACGATTGGGAAAGTGAAGAAGATATTGGCATTTTCCTGGCTCACGCCCTGGATGCCTGGCGTTCACCAAAAGATCGTAAAGGCAACCTGACGGCTGTTCTGTTCACGGACATCGTCGGATCGACCAGCATCACCCAGGAGCATGGCGATGAAGCCAGCCAGGTCCTGGTCAATGTTCACAATTCCATCGTGCGCGGTGCCTTGCAGGCCCATGGTGGCTGGGAAGTCAAACATACCGGCGACGGTATCATGGCCGGGTTCTCTAACCCGCCAGCGGCTGTGGATGCCGGCGTAGACATGCAACGTGGCGTCGCCCAGTACAATACCACCAAGCCGGATATTGAATTGCGCCTGCGGGTGGGTATTTCTGTTGGCGAGCCTATTGCCGAAGATGATGACCTGTTTGGTGCTACCGTTCAAATGGCTGCGCGTTTATGCGACGGGGCCGGCACAGATGGCGTGATGATCACAAATATGTTGAAGGAAATGTGCCAGGGCCGACCTTTGGAATTCCATGATGTGGAACCAAAAATGTTCAAAGGCATAGCCGAACCGGTTCCGGTTTCCCTGGTGGAGTGGCGGCCCAAAAAGAAAAAACGTACCGTAACTTCATAAGATAAGATCCGACAACATTCCCCTGACTTTTTATCCTTTCGGAGAGTTATTGCATGACCGGAAAGATCAATGCGCTCACACCGGAAGGCGACATCCGCATTGAGCCAACATCCAGCGGCCCCCTTGATGGATTAACCTTTGTCGCCAAGGACCTGTTTGATGTTGCAGGCCACCCGACCGGCGGTGGAAACCCGGATTGGGCGTCAGACAATGCTATCCCTGACAAACATGCCTGGGCCATACAAACGCTTCTTGATGCCGGTGCCTGTCTGACAGGGAAAACTATTACGGATGAAGTCTCCCTGGGCATTCTCGGGGAAAATGCCTTTTACGGAACACCGCTGAACAGCGCAGCACCGGATCGGGTGCCAGGTGGGTCGTCTTCCGGTACAGCGGCAGCGGTCGCAGGTGGACTTGCCGATACCGGATTGGGCACCGATACCGGTGGCTCAATTCGTGTGCCAGCCAGCTTTTGTGGTTTATACGGCATTCGGCCAACACATGGTCGCCTGAACCTGACTGGTATGTTGCCACAGGCCCCTGACAGCGACACGACGGGCTGGTTTGCACGGGATGCAGATACGTTTGAACGTGTGTCTTCTGTTCTACTGAAGGAGACAATCAAGGAAGTTCTGCCTACGCGCCTTGTCGTTGCCGTAGATACCTTTGGCTTTGCTGATCCCCAAACCAGAGAGGCGCTGCAACCCCTTGTCGACAAAATCGGCAAACTGACCGGTCATGTTGTTGAAGAGGTCATGGCACCACAGGGAATTTCAGTTTGGGGTCGAACCCAAAGGACGCTGCAGATGGCAGAAGCCTGGCATACCTTTCAGGACTGGATCGAAAGAACAAACCCCCGGATGGCATTCAATGTAGCCCGTGGCCTGATCATGGGATCGATGGTGCCGGAAGTGGACAGGCAGTGGGCCTTGTTGATGAAACATGAAGCCAGGGCCAGGCTGGAATATCTACTGCCGGCAGGGTCCGTTCTGGTCATGCCCACAACACCTTTCCCGGCTCCACCAAAAAACCTGCCCCTGCCAGAACAAAACCAGGTTCGGGAAAAAATACTTGGATTGTGCGCCCATGGTGGATTGTCGGGCTTCCCGCAGGTCAGCATTCCAGGGGCAACTGTTGGCGGTGCGCCCGTCGGCTTGTCGATCCTTGCCGGTGCCAACGAAGATGCCAGCCTTGTCGCACTTGCCTGCGCACTGGCCAGCGAAACGACCGGTAATTAGAGAGCCCGAATTCATGAAAGATTTTACGGCCAATATCCCCGAGGTTGTCGAAGAAATCCGGCAACTGTTTGAACAATATGAAACGGCGCTGGAGACCCGGGACATAGACATCCTGGACAACACCTTCTGGCGCAGCCCCCATACTGTCCGCCTCGCCATGAGTGAGCATGGATATGGTTTTGATGAGATTCATGCCCATCGCGTTGCTCGCAAGCCCGGTCCTGGTATCAAGGAAAAACGGATCAGGCTTGAAATTCTGACTATCGGTCGTGACTTCGCGACGGTCAATCTGGAGTTCAAGGTTCGCGGGCACGACCTGGTTGGGCGTCAAAGTCAGACATGGGTGAACTTTCCCGACGAGGGCTGGAAAGTCGTAAGCGCCCACGTATCTACAACGGATGGCACGAAGGTCTGGTAGCCTTATTCAAACACGGACAGTTTAATCACGGGAGGCCCTATGAAGCAGGTACTTTTGACGGGCGCAGCAGGTGGTGTGGGCACATTTCTGCGTCACGAACTTGCCGACCAATACCGCTTGCGCCTGTCTGACAGGGTCGCGATTGATGATTGTCGGGACGGCGAAGAATTCGTGTTATCGGACCTGACAAGCCTGGAATCGATGCGAAAAGCCGTCAAAGGTGTTGAGGCCATCATTCATCTGGGCGGTTATTCCGTTGAAGGCGACTGGGATTCAATCCTGCAGGCAAACATCATCGGGGCTCACAATCTGTTCGAAGCGGCGCATCTGGAAGGTGTCAAAAGGATCGTCTTTGCCAGCAGCAATCATGCCATGGGATTTTATGGCCGTGACGAAACCATCGACCATACGGCCCTGCCCCGCCCGGACAGCCGCTATGGTCTGAGCAAAGTATTTGGTGAATCCCTTGCTCAGCTTTATGTCGACAAATATGACCTCGAAGTTTTGTCGATCCGGATTGGCAATGTCGGGGAACGACCATTGGATGTGCGCAGGCTGGCCATCTGGATCAGCCCACGAGATTTCGCCCAACCGGTTTGCATCGGACTGGAGCACGCCGATATCAAAAACGAAATCGTCTATGGCATGTCGGACAACAAACGTGCCTGGTGGGATAATTCAAACGCCCTGAGGCTGGGATATGCGCCGGTGGACAAAAGCGAAGACTATGCCGCCGAAATTTTGGCGGCACATAATTCTGACGCTGACCACACCCTGTCAGAAACCTTGCAAGGCGGTGTTTTTGTCACAGCAGAATCCATACCCAACCCGGCAAAGCCTGTTGCCGATGACCAGGTCTGATCACATCAGTCTTCGAAGGGGTCGCGAACCAGCAAGGTGTCCTGACGATGGGGGCTGGTCGATAACATGGCCACCGGGGCCTCGATCAGTTCCTCGATACGGCGGATATATTTGACGGCCGTTGCGGGTAAATCGCTCCAGCCCTTGGCACCGACCGTGCTGTCGGACCAGCCTTCCATGACCTCGTACACCGGCTCAACCCGGGCCTGCAGGGCTGGTTGCGTCGGCAGGTGATCCAGCGTTTCGCCGTCCAGCTTGTAACCGACACAGACTTTCAGCTCATCCATGCCATCCAGCACATCCAGCTTGGTCAGGGCAATGCCGTGCATACCGTTCAGTTTGGCGGTTTGGCGCACCAGAACAGCATCGAACCAGCCACAACGGCGCGACCGTCCGGTTACCGTGCCAAATTCGTGACCGCGTTCACCCAGTCCCTGACCCACATCATCAAACAATTCAGTCGGGAACGGACCTGTGCCAACGCGTGTGGTGTAGGCCTTGACGATACCCAGGACAAAACCCACAGCGTCCGGGCCAAGGCCCGAACCAACCGAGGCTTGCCCGGCAAGGGTGTTTGAGGAGGTCACAAACGGGAAGGTACCGTGATCATTGTCCAGCAATGCCCCCTGGGCACCTTCAAACAACATGCGTTTGCCACTGCGCTTGGCCTGGTCCAGCACTTTCCAGACAACATCGACATAGGGCAGGATTTTCGGCGCCACGGCCAGCAAGTCAGCATGCAGTTTGTCGCCATCAAACGGCTCAATCCCAAGGCCCTTGCGCAGGGCATTGTGGTGCACCAGCAAATTATTGATACGACCCATCAGATTTTCCGGGTCCGCCAGATCCCCGACACGCAGGGAGCGACGGGCGACCTTGTCTTCATAGGCTGGACCAATGCCGCGACGTGTTGTGCCGATGACATCACTGCCTTTGGCTTCTTCGCGAATGGCGTCCAGTTCCTGGTGCAGGGGCAGGATCAGAGTCGTGTTTTCGGCTATTTTCAGCACATCAGGATTGATGGTTACACCCTGATCGGTGATGCGTTTGACTTCATCGAGGAACGCCCACGGATCGAGCACCACTCCATTGCCGATAACGGACAATTTCCCGCCAACAACACCGGACGGCAGTGAGCTGAGTTTATAGGTAATGCCTTCGACAACGAGCGTATGACCGGCGTTATGCCCACCCTGGAATCGCACCACGACATCAGCCCGGCTACTCAGCCAGTCAACGATTTTGCCTTTGCCTTCGTCGCCCCACTGGGCACCCACAACTGTCACGTTTGCCATGATGGTCTCTCGTTTAGGAAATGAATAAATGAATTGGTTCTGAACCTAGTCTGCTTCCTGAACCCGTCCGTCGACATATAAATGACTACAGCCCATGCGCTGCGCTTCTGCCTTTGCGTCCGCTGACCTGGCAAACCCCTGCAGGGTTGCAAGGCCCTGGGCGCGTACCGCGTCTGCCTGTTCAACTGTTGTGCCCTCGGGCAAATAAACTTTTTGGCTGTTGGCTGCCGCTGGCAAGGCGCGCATCAGGCTGTCACCAAACAGCGAAAAGCCTGTTGCTGTTTCACCGGAGGATAATTCATAACGACCACCACGCCCCAGTTCCCCACGCACACCACGAGAGAATATGGTGAAACAAATACCGTTCTGATATTCAAGCCCGCGAAATTCGGTGGCGTCAACGGTCAGGGACAAACCGGGCGCTGCAACGCGGATTAAGTCCACTGCACCGGCCAGGCGTTCAACCTGAATTCTGGCCTGTTCCGGTAAATCCAGCGTCAATAATTTATCGAGCGCCTTGTCGGCAGGACCGGCAGCCGCCAGCATATTTGCCAGCAATTCACCAATGCCATTGTCAAATCCGGCGACGGCCGCTGCGTCTTTGCGATCCAGCGCCAGTCGTGCCCGTTCGGCATCGGCCTCAGCCATACCAAGACCCGCGCACACAACCGGCACCAGTGTAGGTAAATTCAGGTCAATGGAAATACCGCCAACACCAAGTTCACTAAGGGCGCGCCAGGCGATCGATACAACTTCTGCATCTGCCGCCAGTTCGGGTGCGCCGATCAATTCCACACCGATCTGGGTAAATTGACGTTCGGTGCGAAGTTGCGATGCCCGTACTTTCAAAACCTGCCCGCCATAAGACAGACGCAGGGGCCGCGGTGCGTTGGCCATGCGTGTCACGGCAATTCGGGCGATTTGCGGCGTGATATCAGGCCGGACACCCATCATGCGCTGGGATACAGGGTCCATCAGGCGGAACATATCACTGCCCACTGCCTGGCCGGGGCCATCGAGCAGGCTTTCTTCAAATTCGACCAGAGGCGGTTTGATGCGGTCATATCCGAAAGACGCAAAGGCGGACATCAAGCCTTCGATGCTGGCGGATTCGTATCCGGCATCCGGCGACAAGGTGTCGGCCAGGCCGTTGGGCAGCAGCCCTATATGTGATGTCTCGTTCATGGCGCGCGCACTATAGCCCTAAGTCCTTTCCGGGCAAACAAAGCTCCGCTTTTTCATCGAATTTTCTGCGAAACCTGCGGCCAGGGCACTCAGGACACTTCTTTCGAACCGTTTTTAGCTAAACCGGCTCTGAAAAGTGTCCTGAATTGTCGAAAATTATACGAAATTGAGCGCCTTGGCCTGTTTGATGTGTTTTACAGCCAGCAATTTCTCGATGACCTCATCCGTCACAGCTTCGTCAACTTCAATAAGCGCCAATGCATCACCACCCGCTGCAGAACGGCCGAGGTGAAACGTGGCAATATTGACGCCAGCGTCCCCCAGCAACGTACCAACATCGCCGATCAGGCCAGGCTCGTCTTCGTTGTTGAGATACAGCATATGTGGGGCCACTTCTGCTTCCACGCTCATATCATTGATCTGAACCACACGGGGCTTGTGATCACCGAACAAGGTTCCCGCAACGACGCGCTCGCGACGATCTGTTTGCACTGTCAGACGCACCAGGGTCGGATAATCAGAGGCCCCTTCAACCGTTGATTCAGTAACCGAAATCCCGCGGTCCTTGGCGATGATCGGTGCGTTGACCATATTCACCGTATCCATCAACGGCGACAACAAACCTTCAAGCACAATCGCGGTCAGGGGTTTCGTATTCAGGCTTGCGGCATGACCGGCATATTCGATCGTCACAGCCTTCAAACCGGTCTCCGTGATCTGCCCGGCGAACTGGCCGATCTGTTCCGTCAGTTTCATATAGGGTGCCAGCTTTGGCGCGTCTTCCGCAGATACCGACGGCATATTCAAGGCATTGGTCACAGCCCCGGTCAGCAAATAATCTGCCATTTGTTCCGCGACCTGAACAGCGACCTTTTCCTGGGCTTCTGTTGTTGAAGCACCAAGGTGAGGTGTTACGATCACTTGCTCCATACCGAACAAGGCGTTTTCCTTTGCTGGTTCAACAGCAAAAACGTCGAGGGCAGCGCCTGCAACATGACCGCTTTCCAAAGCTTCTTTCAAGGCGGCTTCGTCGATCAGGCCACCACGGGCGCAGTTCACGATGCGCACACCTTTTTTCATTTTGGCAAAGGCCGCAGCGTCCACGATATTGCGGGTATTGTCGGTCAGCGGCGTATGCAAGGTGATGAAATCAACCCGCGGGAACATCTCGTCGAGCTCGACTTTTTCCACACCCAGTTCAGCTGCACGTTCCACCGACAGGAACGGATCAAAAGCCAGGACTTTCATCTTCAGGCCCTGTGCCCGGTCAGCCACGACGGAGCCGATATTTCCACAACCAATCAATCCCAGCGTCTTGCCGGTAACCTCAACACCCATGAAACGGGATTTTTCCCATTTACCAGCATGCGTCGATGCACTGGCCTGTGGCAGGTCGCGGGCAAGAGCCAGCAACATGGCGATGGCATGTTCAGCTGTCGTAATTGAATTGCCGAACGGCGTGTTCATGACCACGGTACCGGACTGTGTCGCGGCCAGCACATCAACATTGTCCACACCGATGCCGGCGCGACCAATAACTTTCAGATTGGGGGCGGCGGCCAGCACATCAGCGGTTGCCTTGGTGGAAGACCGGATGGCGAGGCCATCATAGTTGCCAATACAGGCGATCAGTTCTTCCGGGCTCATGCCGGTGATTTCATCAACTTCGACACCGCGATTGCGAAAAACTTCAGCGGCGAGAGGACTCATTTTATCCGAGATCAGGACTTTGGGCATTTTGTAATTCCAGGTTCTTAAGGTTTGGCTGGCTGTGCCGCCCGCTCCCCCTCCCGACCGCCCATGCAACTATACTGGTGGGCGGTCGGGAGGGGGAGCGGGCGGCGCGGCAATCATAACTTGATAACCAGCTTAATTATGCAGCGCCTTGACTTCGGCAAAGGCCCAATCGAGCCAGGGCATCAGGGCTTCTGTATCCGAGGCTTCGACCGTGGCACCACCCCAGATCCGGAAACCGGGAGGGGCCGAGGCGTAACCGGCAATATCGAAGGCAGCGCCTTCTTTCTCCAGCATTCCGGCCATTTCCTTGATCATGGCTTTCTGATCAGCGGCTTCGTGATCCGCAAACCAGGGGTCCACCACCGTCAGGCAAATTGACGTTGAGGAGCGCAGACTCTCGTCTGCCACCATGAATTCAATCCACGGGGTTTTGGCCACCCAGTTGGAAATCGCCGTCAAATTGGCCTGCGAGCGTGCAATCAGACCTTCAAGGCCATGACCTTCCGCCCATTTCAGGGCATCGAGGGCATCTTCGATAACCAGCATGGAGACCGTGTTGATGGTCGCGCCCTTGAAAATGGCTTCATTGAATTTGCCACCGGATGTCAGGCGGAAAACCTTGGGAATGGGCCAGGTGGGCACCCAGTTGTTCAGGCGTTCCACAGCGCGGGGGCTGAGGATAATCACACCGTGGGCAGCTTCACCACCCAGCACTTTTTGCCAGGAAAACGTCGTGACATCCAGCTTGGGCCAGTCGAGGTCCATGGCGAAGATACCACTGGTGGCATCACAGATTGTCAGACCAGCGCGGTCGGCGGCAATCCAGTCTGCATCCGGCACCCGCACGCCCGAGGTCGTGCCGTTCCAGGTGAAAATGACATCGTTGTCAAAGTCGACAGAGGCCAGATCGGAAATCTGGCCGTAATCAGCTTCGATCAGGCGATGATCAACCTTCAGCTGTTTGACGATATCAATGGTCCATTGGGAACCGAAGTTCTCCCAGGCCAGAACATCGACACTGCGCTGCCCAAGCAATGACCACATGGCCATCTCGACAGCACCGGTATCGGAGCCCGGCACAATGCCGATAAAATAGTCGTCGGGTAATTTCAGGATATTGCGCATGCGGTCACAGGCGTCGTTGATCTTCGCCTTGCATTCCGCGGCACGGTGCGAGCGACCGTGATGTGCATTTTCGAGAGCTGCCGGTGTCCAGCCCGGTCGTTTGGCGCAAGGCCCCGATGAAAAACGAGGATTCGCAGGACAAATTTCTGGTTTCATGTTGTTTCCCTTCCTTCCAGAAGAGCAGCAACCCGTTGGGGGGTTGTAGCCCGCCGCGGACAATAGAGATGTAGGGGTCTATGTCAACGGTGGAATGTGATTCGGATAAATTGTCGCAGAGGTGGAAGACGGGAATGAGTCGATCAATAGAGCGCAGATGGATCGTCCTTTCAGGATTGGTTGTCACCAGACTTGCTTTTGGCTTCCAACTACAAACAGCTGGCGTCACTGCGCCGGGACAGCCGCACCTTTGATGGGGGTCTTTTATATGTAGCTTTATGGCGGTCTGGCGCTGGGGCCGATGGTGGGTGGCTACGCCAGCGATATCACTGGCGAACCCGTTGCGCCAATTTATATGTTTACGGCAATGTTGGTCGCATCGGTCATGACACTTGGACTTTTCCGAATACTACAATCCTACTATTCACCACTGGAACAGACCTGGATGCCTCCGCGAACGGTTTCTGATATAGGCCGTTGGCAAACACTCCGGCAACGTCACTTTAGGCGCGCCAAATACAAGCCATTATCCAGAACTTGATTTATTAATGCTTGAAAGGGACAGTAGCGCTATCAAACGGTCCGCCTTTGACCCAGACTGTGTCAAAACGTGATGCATGATATGATTCTCCCATAGTTTTAGCGGGAGGGATTTATGAAGCGTTTTGTTGAAGGCGAAGACCGCAGTCAAAGTACTTTGTTTCCC
>Ga0233443_1002206_pt1 | contig 15172 bp, 11 predicted proteins | sample SI_123_September_2_FD_182784 | JGI IMG/M metagenome (GOLD analysis project Ga0233443, IMG submission 182784) | Seawater microbial communities from Saanich Inlet, British Columbia, Canada - SI_123_September2016_200_MG | ecosystem: Environmental > Aquatic > Marine > Inlet | place: Canada: British... | reverse complement strand
AATAATGCCTGGGTGTAATCAAATAGTTTGCAATCAGGAGATGTCACAATAAATCCCAAAATCGGATCATTTGTATATATTATCAAACTAGAAGAAGATGGTTCTCAGACCCAGGATCTGTTCATAATCCCCCAGGAAGAAAAAGTTCGGTTCAATCCAGTGAATATATTCGACTCGGGTAGTAACGAAACAGTCATTCTTTCTAAAATCAGTTATAACATGAAACTGGCTTACATCAGGCTTCACTAATACTCGGGAATCAGATTTGAATAGGATCAAACTGAAGGATTAAAGTTTCAAAGACCATAGATTAATGTAAATTTGTATCTTAGTAAAAAGTGAGGTATGAATTCAAAATCATCCAATATACACCCGGTATTTGACAGAGTTTTAGGCCGGTCAGACAAAGAGGATACGCTCGGACAAAAAGCTAAAGTAATCTGGCTGACCGGATTATCAGGATCAGGGAAAACCACTATTGCAATTGGATTGGAACGCAGACTTAAAGAGCTTGGTTATTTTACGCAAATACTGGATGGAGATAATGTTCGAACAGGCATCAACAACAATCTGGGATTCTCAGAAGAGGAAAGAACTGAAAATATCAGAAGAATTGCTGAGGTTTCAAAGCTATTCCTGAATTGCGGAATAATTACCATAAACTCCTTTGTGAGTCCAACGATCGCTATAAGGGATTTGGCCAAATCCGTGATCGGATCTGAAGATTTCATTGAAATATATATCAATGTTCCTCTCGAAGTTGCAGAAGCACGCGATGTAAAGGGGCTCTATAAAAAAGCACGACGGGGTGAAATCAAAGATTTTACTGGTATAGATGCACCATTTGAAGCACCTTGCAATCCAGACATTGAAATCAGAACCGACCAGTTGACAATTGAAGAATCGGTCACGCAGCTTTTGGAGCAGATTTTTCCACTTGTAAAAAAGTAACAAAGCAAATATGGAATACACAGAACTTACAGTCAATATAGATCCTTTTGAACAGGTATTAAGTGAAATTACTGCAGCTTACCTCAGCGAGATTGGCTATGAAAGCATGTTGGAAACAAGCTCCGGATTGAAAGCATATATTCCTGCCAGGGACTTCAAAGAAACCATCCTCGATTTCAACTTTCTACCGAAGGATACAATCGTTGACTTTTCATTTGAGAAGATTAAGGAAGAGAACTGGAACAAGGAGTGGGAAAGCAGTTTCAAACCAGTTATCATCGGCAAACGATGTATTATTAAAGCACCGTTTCACACTGACTTACCGAAGGCTAAATTCGAAATTATCATTGAACCAAAGATGTCATTTGGTACGGGCCATCATGAAACAACCAGCCTTATGATTGAACAGATTTATACGATGAATCTTAATGGCACGAAGGTATTGGATATGGGTTGCGGGACAGGTGTTCTTGGCATACTGGCATCCATGAAAGGAGCTGCACATATCGATGCCATCGACATTGACGAGTGGGCTTATTCAAACAGCGTTGAAAATGCTGATAGAAATGGTGTTACCAACATGAATATTATTCAAGGTGGAGTGGAATCCATTAACGCTGATGATTACGATGTAGTAATTGCCAATATCAACAGAAATATCATTCTTGAGGATCTGCCAACATATACATCTTCGTTAAAACTTGGTGGAACTCTCTTACTAAGTGGATTCTATATGAACGATATGAGCAAGATTCTTGCCAAGGCAATGGATCTTGGATATTCCTTTAATGGATTTAAAGAAAAAAATAAATGGGTGGCGGCAGCGTTTGTTAAAAAGTGATACCAAACTGGAATAGCGGTCAGTATCGGCCAATGAAGATTTTAATTGTTTTAAACAAACATACAACCATTTACCAAGCGCTCATCATCAATACCTTAGAGCTTTAACCTTTAATGACATCCTCTGTTATGAAGAAAATATTATATCTGATTTCACTACTCACATTGCTGGCTGCTTGTCTTGATCTGAATGCTCAGAATATCAGAAGCTTCAGTGAAGAAGATGAGAAATTCCTGAAAGAAATCAAAAATCTGCTGGAGAGTGGAAAGAAATCCGAAGGAAAAATCATCTTTGATGAGTTTGCAGAACAATGGGCTCTAGGATCATTTTCGTTTGGAGAAAAAGATCAACTTAAAAGAAATTGTAATGCTCTCCTTAAGAAAAGAGGTAAAGCATTTCCCCACTTTGCCAATTATATAAAAACACAGATCCTTTTTAACAAGCTAGCTCATGACGAGGATAGCCGTCTTGAGTGGCAGGAAGCACTAGGTTTTATGCTGACCAAACGGACTTTTCAGCTTTCAAAAATTGACAAATTCCTCAGAGCAACCGTAATTCTGTTGGAGACCAATTCGGTTTATAAATCACCTTCAGTAAACTGGAGGTGTTCTGTTAATAATTACTCATTTATATTTGATGAACCCAAAGTAAATATTCGCTTCGACACAATTGACCTGACATGCTATACCAAGTTAGATAGCATTAGCATCTCAAACACCTCAGGAATTTATGATCCGTTTGACCGGATTTGGAGTGGTAAAAACGGAGATGTTGACTGGGAGAGAGCGGGATTATCAGTTGACACTGTATTTGCCAGGCTTGCCAAATATCGTATTGATATGCGCAAATCAAGTTTTGAAGCTGATTCTGCCATATTCTACAACCTTGGATATTCCAAAGAGCCGATGCTTGGTAAATTCAATAACAAAACCCTGGCAAACATGAAAACCAAACGAATATCCTATCCCCGGTTTGTGTCGTACCAGCAGGTTCTGACTATAAAGGATATTTATCCCGGTATCGATTATGTTGGTGGATTTTCAATGGTTGGAAATAAATTTCTGAGCAAAGGTGGTAGTGATATTGATTCATACCTTGTTATCTACAAAACCGATAGCATTACCAAACAAAAAACGCCCGTACTTAGATGTGCCTCGACAGATTTTGTTTTTAAACAAGATGAGATATCAAGTACCATAACAGCCATCTCAATTCTACTGGAAGAGGATTCCATCTATCATCCCGGCCTGAGCTTCCGTTATTTTCCGCAAAAGCGTGAGGCACATATGACACGAACCGGTGAAGGAATGTCCCGTTCTTCATTCTATAATTCATATCACATGGTTGACATGGATTTTGAGCAAATTATATGGAATATTGATCACCCAAAGATCGACTTCAACATGATTCAGGGCCGGGAATCCAGGGCCGGAGTTTTTGAATCAGTCAACTATTTTAGTGCTGGCAGATATTACGGAATACAAGGAATGGATAAACACCATCCATACAATAATCTGGCGAGGTTTTATAACGAACATGGAACCCGGGAGTTTCATGCGCTTGACTTCGCTGCCTATATACGTATGCCTGCTACAGACGTGAGGCAACAGTTAATGACCCTCTCCTATCTGGGAGTAATTGATTATGATGTTGCCAGACAGAAGGTGACTTTGCGTGATAAGCTTTTTTACTACCTGAGAGCTGCAGGTGGAAAAGTTGATTTCGACGTAATTGCATTTGTTTCTAATCCCGGCAAACAAACCAATGCTTCCTTAAGCCTGCTGACCAAGGATCTGAAAATATATGGAGTTCCTGAGATTCAGTTAAGCGACTCGCAAAATGTAATCATTTATCCGGTTAATGGTGAGATAACCTTAAAAAAGAATCGGGATTTTGATTTCGAAGGTTTGGTTTCAGCCGGGAAATTCGACTTTTATGGAAAGAAGTTTGGTTTTACCTACGACAATTTCAAAATTGACCTTGTGAACATTGATTCACTTCGAATATGGGTGGAGGTAAGAGATAAAACCGGAGCTGCTGCCTATACCAGAATCAGAACCGTAATTCAGGATATCACTGGTGATCTGCTCATTGATAAACCCGGTAATAAATCCGGGCGTGAGAAATTTTCAGAGTTTCCAATCTTTAACAGCAGTGAATATTCCTATGTTTATTATGACAAACCAAGCATTCAGTCAGGCGTATACAATCGTGATAATTTCTATTTTCAGGTAAATCCATATAGTATTGACAGTCTGGATGAATTCACCACAAAATCATTGAAATTTGAGGGTAATTTCACTTCCGCCGGCATATTCCCTTCGTTTGATGAGTCTTTGTCTGTTCAGAACGACCTTTCGCTTGGATTTCAACGGATGACACCAACGGAAGGATATCCCACCTATGGCGGAAAGGGTATCTACAAAAACCAGATCGATCTTAGTAATCGTGGACTTCGAGGTGACGGCGAGTTACAATATCTCACATCAACAGCCTTATCGAACAACTTTCTGTTTTATCCCGACTCGACCAACACACTAGCCGATTCTTATGACATAAAGAAGCAGGTTGCGAGTGTAGAATATCCGAGCGTTGAGGGTGAAAATATTTTCATTCACTGGTTACCTAAACAGGATGAGCTGTATGCGTCAACAAAGGATAAAGCATTCCGGATGTATGATGAGGCCGATTTGACCGGTGAACTAAAGCTGGAGCCAACGGGCCTTTCTGGAGGTGGATTCATGGAATTTGTGAATGCAGAGCTGACGGCAGATTTATATGAATACAAAGCAAATACTTTTGATTCCGACAGTGCCAACTTCGACCTTTTAACCGGTGAAGCAGATGGATTTGCATTCAGAACCAGTAACGTAAGTGCCCATGTTGATTTTATTGACCGCAGCGGCCGATTTGAACTGAACGATGAGGAAACCTTCATTGACATTCCGCCAAATCAGTACATATGTTCAATGGATGTTTTCAGCTGGTACATGGATAAAGAAGAGATTGACATGAGTGTTAGCTGGTTGGCTGAAAAGGATAAGAGAATTGATATGAACATCGATCCTTTCTCATTGGTTGATTCTGATCAACCCGGATCTGAATTTATTTCAATGCATCCACTTCAGGACTCGCTGCGCTTTGTAGCCTCCCTTGCTAATTATAAAATAAAGGAACACCTGATAACAGCCTACAATGTACGAACAATCGCAGTTGCAGATGCGACTATCCTTCCAGGCGATGGTATTGTACAAGTGGAGAAAAAAGCAATCATGCGTACGCTCGAAGATGCCAAAATTGTTGCCAACAACGATTCCAAGTTTCACTTACTCTACAATGCAGAAGCTAATATTTTTGGGCGCAAGAACTACAATGCCAATGCAGATTACGATTACATCGATGAGATTAACAGAAAACAGACACTTCATTTCGATGTTGTCGCCGTTGATGATTCTGTTCGTAGCTATGCAACCGGATCTGTTTCCGATTCCAGTGCCTTTACACTCAGTCCAAATTTTGTGTATCAGGGAGATATTCGCCTCAATGCATGGAGAGAGTTCCTCACCTTTGACGGGGTGGTTAAAATGAATTATGATTGTAGTCTGATAAAAAACAATTGGTTAGCGTTCATCTCCGAAATTGATCCAAAACAGGTAATGATTCCTGTTGCTGACAATCCACTGGATATTGATGACAATAAGCTTTCAGCCGGAATAATGATGAAGAAGGATTCAACTCATCTATATACTTCATTTCTCAATAAACCAAAGAAATACAGTGACCTGACCGTGTTTGAAGCAGCTGGTTATCTTTATTTCGACAGTCAGTTGAGAGAGTATCAGATTGGAAGCAAAGAAAAAATTGAGAATGATGAGCTAGCCGGAAATCTTCTGAGGCTAAACAAGGATAATTGTATGGTTGAAGGAGAAGGTAAAATCGATCTGGGTATTTATGCAGGACAGGTTAAAATAAATTCAGCAGGTTTTATTACACACGACCTTAACAAAGACTCCCTTGAGCTTGATGTGATGATGGTGATGGATTTCTTCTTTCCAAAAGAGATTCTGGGCATGGTTTCAACTGCCATTTACAACAATGTGGACTTGGAGCCGGCTGACCTTTCGGATGATACCTATGTAAAAGCATTACCTGAACTTATTGGAGAAGAAGAAGCTAACGAAGCATTTAAAAACCTGTCACTTTATGGTGAATACAGGAGAATGCCAAAGGCCCTTGAGAAATCACTGGTTATTACAGATGTCAACCTGATCTGGGATAGCGGCACACACTCCTATATTTCTGTTGGCCCAATTGGTATAGGAAATATGGGCTCGGTTGAACTTAACCGCTATGTAGATGGCAAACTTGAATTTGTTCGTACCCGAAGCACTAATGAGTTCACACTTTATCTCCAGTTAGGATACGAAAAATGGTATTTCTTCGAGTACAAAAGAAATACCTTGTTCACTGTATCTTCTGATGAAACCTACAACTTTGCTTTGAAAGAGATGAAGCCGGAACGCAGGCGTAATGAAATTAAAGGAGAAGCACCTCTTTCTGTTGTTCCGGCTAATGAACGGAAACGCAGATATTTCCTTCAGAAATTTGATATTGATGAAGATGATTATCTGGAGGAAGAAGACGAATAGAAACCTTACTGAACAGGCAATAAGAACGGGATACTCCCGTTCTTTAACTGTCTTTAAGCACAAAGTTACAAAGCCGATAATGCCGGGCGATAAACTCCTTACAGACTCACCTATCATTTCTAAAAATATTCGCCCGGCATTATCTCTTTAACTCAAGAACCTCCAGGTCGCGAATCTCTTTACCTTCTATCACAAATCTTATTGCTGTTACAAAATTGTGAAATCCATTTTTTCCGGCTGCTCCCGGATTCATATGCAAAAGATCTCTTTTCTTATCCGGAACCACTTTAAGAATATGTGAATGCCCTGTAATAAACAGATCTGGTGGATCACTATTCAGTTCATTAAGAATCCTTGCATTGTACCTTCCCGGATACCCTCCAATATGTGTTATCCATACCTCAATATTTTCGCAAGTGAACCTTAAGTTCTCAGGAAACATTTGTCTTAGGACATGATTATCAATATTACCCCAAACTGCCTTGAGCGGTTTATAGTCAGCCAGTTGTTCAGCAATCTCAACTGAGCCAATATCCCCGGCATGCCATATTTCATCGCATGCTTGAAAGAACTCCAGGATTTTCGGATTGAGATAGCTGTGCGTATCACTTAAAAGGCCAATGTGCACCATTGCTTAATCAAAGTCAAGATTAAACTGTTTCTTGAGATTGTTAAGCTCCGGATTCTTTTGAGCAAGAAATTGAAATTTTTCAGCTTGTGTATAATAGCGCTGCTCCATCTCTTCTGTTTCCCCAACCTCCAAATTCAATTCCAGCTCATTCACCTTTAACTGTCCCCTCAGGTAATTCAAAAGATAAGGTTTTGTTTTAGCGATCGCCTTCAACTGCGACTCGTTTGCAATGGTCAATTTTAAACTGCCATCTTCCTGCAATACAGGTTTATGATTTTGAAGTGTACTTGAGAGTCGTGGTTCTTCCTCTTTGATCTTAAGCGCATAACCGTTCCAATGCTCCTGTAAAGCTTCATCGCTTAGCTCTTTCACCTCTTCAACAGCAACCGTTTCAATAACAGGCTCTTCGATCTTTTTCTCCTTCTTCGGGTTTTCCGTAATATTTCCGTTAAGAACATCCTCAACCTTTGGAACATCATCGCTAAACGAAGGTATTTCCGGAACGGCAGGTGGTTTAGTTTCTGGCTCATTCTCAGGAAGTGGAGCCAGATCCGGGATTTCAGCTTTTATCTGAATATCGGCTTCCGCTTTAACTTCAATAATTCTCTCTTCTTTGACAAGCGCGACAGTAGCTTCTCTTTCAACCTTCTGGGTCGGTGGTGCACTAATTACTTTTTTTTTTTGAGTAATTGACGACAACTGTAACAAGTCTAACTCTACATGAAGCCGGCTGTTGTTACTTGCTTTATAGCTTAGATCAAACTTATTATTGATATTGAGTGCCGTCAACAGGAAATCTACCGGACACTTGGCAGATTGTTCCTGATACTTTGTTTTAATGCTTGATCCAACTTCAAGCAAAGAGATGGTTGCCTGGTCCTTACAAATCAAGATATCCCTTAAATGCTTACTCAAGCCACTAATAAAATTGTGTCCGTCGAAGCCCTTATAGAGAATCTCATTGAATATATTCAGTGCATTGCCATAATCACCATCCAGAAAGGCATCAACCAGACTGAAATAGTATTCATAATCCAAAACATTGAGATTCTGAATTACCGCCTGATAGTTAATCTCACTTCCCGAGAAACTTACAATCTGATCAAATATTGAGAGCGCATCACGCATGGCTCCATCAGCCTTTTGAGCTATCACATTCAAACCTTCAGCATCCGCTTTAACCTCTTCGTTATCTGAAATATACTGAAGATGGCTTACAATGTCGCTAATCTCAATTCTATTAAAATCGAAAATCTGACACCTTGAAAGAATCGTTGGAATAATCTTATGCTTCTCTGTGGTAGCAAGAATAAAAATTGCATGTTTAGGAGGCTCTTCCAGTGTTTTCAGGAATGCATTAAATGCGGATAAGGACAACATGTGAACCTCATCAATGATATAGATACTGTAATTGCCAATTTGAGGAGGTATCCTCACCTGGTCAATCAGGTTCCTGATATCTTCCACACTATTATTGGAGGCAGCATCCAGTTCATGAATATTATAGGAGCGACTTTCGTTGAATGAAAGACAGGATTCACATTTATTACAAGCTTCAGTTTCGTCAGTAATCCCGCTACAGTTTATGGTTTTGGCAAAGATTCTGGCACAGGTGGTTTTCCCGACTCCCCTTGGCCCAAAAAACAGATAGGCATGTGCAAGCTGATTCTTGTTGATCGCATTTTTCAGAGTAGTTGTGATGGATTGCTGCCCAACAACCGAATTGAAAGTGGCTGGTCTGTATTTGCGCGCAGAAACGATGAAATTTTCCATATCTGAAGTAAGGTATTTCTACAAAAATAGATAAAGAACAATCCCTTTCAAATTTTATTTACAAACAGCACAAAAGTCTCTGTTAATAAGTGTGTTGATATTATTTGCTAACAATGTGTAACCAAATGAGTGATATTACCGTACTTAGCTGTAGTTTTTAAACTTGGAAGATTTTACATCTCCATAGATTACACTCCTTAAAGGCAATGCCAGTTGCCATCGAGAAAGACTCTTGGTTTATAAAGACCCCGCTCAAGTCGGGGTTTTTTATTTGATACTTTGAGTTGATTAGTGCGCCGCCAGTCTTGTTGCATGAACTACTTTAACTTCTCCCTTATCCTTGCATCGATCCAGAATTGACTGAACCTTACAAGCCAAAACAGGATGGTACAACTCAGGAACAAGTTCAGCTAGCGGTGTTAAAGCAAATCTTCTGCCTGGCAAATGTTTATGAGGAATTACGAGGTCGTTCTGAATGATAATCCAATTGCCATAAAAGAGAATATCTATATCAATTGTCCGTGCCTCATATCCGGCTCCGGTTCTGATCCTTCCAAGCTCCGATTCAATCTTATGAATCTTTGTCAGTAGCTCAGTAGGTTGTAAATCCGAATCTACCTCAACAACCTTATTTAGGAAATTCTGATCATCTTCAAATCCCCAGGGTTCTGATTCATAGATAGAGGAGCTTCTTACAATGGCTCCAATTTCACGATCAATAAGCCGACCTGCCCTTTCTACATAGAAAAAACGATCACCCATATTACCACCGATTAAAAGATAAACTTTCACTTCCTGAATTTTTGGCAAAGGAATAAAAAAAAACAAGATAAGCTATTCTAAATTAAGAAGGTTTGAGATGCCAATATGAAAGATCATGAATCCAGGAAGATATTGAACTTCTCATCCATATGCTTATTGAACCACTTGTCAATAACATCCCTGCGAAACCTCCATTCCTTTCCCAATTTTGCGGCAGGGATTCTCTTCTCCTGAGCCCAGGTATAAATAGTTTGTGGCTTTAACCGGAGATAAGCAGCTACTTCTTCCAGCGTCATTATGTCATTTGATTCCGGATCCATTATTCGGCTATCGTTTGCTCATTAAGCCCATCTGCTGGCTTTTGTTCAGTATTTTTATTATCGTTAATTCCCAACAAAGTACCAGTTGACTGGAGTACAGCAAGATAAAAGTTCCCTTCTTTTTCCCTGAATAATTCAAACTTCATTGACTTATCACCCACAAATGGCCTCAGGTTCCAGGCCAGCTGCATTCCAACGAAGGCGAATATAACGATCCAGATTTTGAAGACCGTAATTCCAATTTTTGGATAAACACTCTTTTTATCACACGAAAACTTTAAAGCTTCCATGATTGTCCTCATTCCAAAAAATCCCGAAAACGAAAAGATTGCAACATGCAACAGTTTCAGAAAAGCATAGTTGTTTCCGGTTATCATGAAGAAGATAATAATTGGAGCGAAGGATGCCATTATGGTAGTAAAAACAACAAAACCTGCTAAAATGGTACTGATCATCTGGGAGATGGTCATCTTACTTCCCAGCATATACTGAATCACAAAAAAAGCAGGAAAGCAAATAAAGAGCGCAAACATTAGCAGTACCGGAATTTTCAATCCACTTACGACCGCCTGCATAAAACTATTATAACTGCCCATCACAATGCCATAAAAAATGGATAAGCCAATTATTACCAGTGTTTGATAGAGCAGTATCGTTGATCTGTTCTCCTTATTCTCTATTAGCTCAAAAAATTGTTCCCGGTCCTGAAATATGTCAAAAACCGTTATAAATGAAATCTTGCTTCCCATAGTAATCTATTAAATTTGTATTTAACATACAACAACAAACAGCAACAAACAGTATTTTATTGTAATAATACTATTTTTTTTTAGATATGCTTCTCATTCATTCGAAACAGAACTTTCACTGAAGGATAAAATTGGGGAGGATTCATGTAACTAATCCGTGGGGATAGGCGTCAGTCCATTTTACTTTCAAGTCGAATTGATATATTTTATAAATTGCACGAATAATAAACCAATAAACCAAAAACATGAAAGAATTTTTCAAATTCCTGTTTTCCAGTTTTCTGGGAACACTACTAGCCATTTTCATTGGCTTTTTTATCCTGATTGGAAGTATTGCTCTACTTATGCCAAAAGACAAATTAGTGGATGTTAAACCCAACTCAGTTCTCTTTATGACTCTATCGGATCAAATATCAGACAGAAGTCCTGTAAATCCTCTGGAAAATCTGAATTTTCAAACCATGGAGATTGATACAAAACTCGGTTTACATGACATATTGAATAATATTAAGAAAGCAAAGAATGATGTCAATATTAAAGGAATCTACATTGAGTCATCATACATAGTAGCAGGAATGGCCACCACCGAAGAAATCAGAGATGCCTTACTTGATTTCAAGGAATCGGGTAAATTCATTCTGGCTTATGCTGATTTCTACTCACAGAAAGCTTACTACCTCGCTTCGGTTGCAGACAAACTGTATCTTAATCCACAAGGATTGATTGATTACAGAGGTTTACGCACAGAACTAATGTTCTTCAAAGGTACACTTGAGAAATTGGGCATTGAACCACAAATCATCAGAGGAAGTAATAATCAGTTTAAAAGTGCGGTGGAACCATTTATGTATGACAAAATGAGTGACGCCAATCTCGAACAAACCCAAACTTATCTGAATTCATTATGGGACCAGATGGTAGCTGGTATTTCAGCAGCCAGAGGAATAAGCGAAACCGATTTGAATAAGATCGCCAATAATATGTTGGTTGATAATGCTCAGGCTGCTGTTGATTACAAGCTTGTTGACGGAGTGAAATACAAGGATGAAATTATCGATGAACTAAAGGAACTTCTGGAGCTGGATAAAGATGACAAGATTCAGTTAATGAAGCTCTCCAAATACGACAAGGCTCCGGATGCCGGCAGGAAAGGGAAAGGTTGGACCAAAGATAAAATCGCTGTTGTATATGCAAGTGGTGAAATTGTTATGGGTAAAGGTGATGAACAATCCATTGGATCAGCTCGTATTTCTAAAGCGGTAAGACAAGCTCGTAAAGACACTACGGTGAAGGCTATTGTTCTGAGGGTAAATTCACCCGGAGGAAGTTCTTTGGCTTCCGACATCATTTTAAGAGAAGTTGCACTGGCAACAGAGCAAAAGCCCGTGGTTGTTTCAATGGGCGACGTTGCTGCTTCCGGCGGATACTACATTGCCTGCCTGGCGGACACAATTGTTGCCAGTGAAAACACAATAACAGGATCTATTGGCGTATTTGGCCTGCTCTTCAATCTTGAGAATTTCCTTAATGAACATCTGGGAGTTACAGTAGACAGGGTAATGACCAATGATCATTCTGACCTTGGAAGTTTGACCAGAAAAATGACAGCAATTGAGGAAGCAGTTATTCAAAAAAGTGTTGATGATATCTATGATACATTTATATCATATGTAGCTGATGGCCGTAGCCTGACTAAAGAACAGGTTGATGCCATCGGACAGGGCCGCGTTTGGAGTGGTGAGAATGCAATGGAAATTGGCCTTATTGACGTATTCGGAGGTTTGAATAAAGCCATCGAGATTGCTGCAGAAATGGCAGAACTGGATAACTATCAAATAAAAGGACTGCCTAAACAAATTGATCCGATAGATGAACTTCTGTCTGACTTAACAGGTCAGGCAAGCACTTATATGCTCAAAAGAGAGTTGGGAAGTGAGTATATCTATTATAAGAAATTACAAGAGACTCTTCGCAGTCAGGGCATTCAGGCAAGAGTTCCTTTCAACCTGGAAGTAGAATAATCTAAATCTATATCATAAAAAAAGAGGCATGAGCCTCTTTTTTTATGATATAGATATTTGAAATACTATTCGTATCGTAGAAAGAAATCAGAACCGTAGAAATTGAAACCGAAAAGTTCCAGTTGAAAATCTTCGCAATAAACTGCGATATTATCAACATCCGAACTTGTAGTACCCGAGACACCACATTCTGAAATGGCAGAAAAATTAAAGACCTGAAGCAAGGTGTCGTTGCTTAAACTCCATTCAAAATTCTCTCTGGTAGGTTGTAAATCCTCAACCCATGTGGGATCACAATCCTTAATAAGTTCTCTCCAGCCTTTATTTGCAATCAGAAAGACCACTCTCGCATTATACCCGTAGGAATTGTTCGATGGCGTTCGCCAATCACCTACGATGCAAGGCTTCGGTGCTGCAACAGCATATTCACCCAATCTCAGTACCTGCCCGGTTACTTTATTTTCATTAATCAGTACCTCCGAATCATTAACAATCGTCCAATTATCATGATCAACATAATAGAGCAGATACTTATCGGCCCAGGTATTACCAAGACCATCGATTTTTGCTTCTTGTGGAAACTGAATAGAAATAGTTATTAATTTTTTGAAATCCATATTAATGGGTTCAATCATAAACCATCCTCCTCCAAAGTGAAGATCTGATCTTTGAAAATTGGTTTGAGCCGGATAATCCGGAACCAAATCACTCACAGTAATGGCTTCATTATTATAAGCTGCACCTTCAGGAACATCAATTATCAACTTTGCCCTGTCTGTTGATGACTGATACTCAAGTGTATTACCAACAACACAAATATTACCTTCAGGACATTCGTTATCAACATCACAGCTTACAAATAGTGCAAGAAAGCCAGCCAACAATAAGAAAGAAATCTTAGAAACGTTCATTATTTTCATTTTTACCTCCACAAATTTAAACAAGATTTTGGTTTTGTTATTATGAAGACAGTTGTATAAAGCGAAATTATATACATCCAATCACATACATCAAAATCCGAAGTCCATCCATTCTGTAAAAATATCTTCAGCTTATTAGAGTAAACCTTTGATAAAATGGTTGCTTTCAATATCATTTTTTTACCGGGCCGGCGTTACTTTTAGGTATACAAACATTATCTTCATCATTAGAAAAAACCAGTTTGAGACGACAACTAAAACACCGTTTACTAAAGCCGGGAATTACGCTCTGTGTGATACTAATGCTCTTCTTCGTTCTTGACTTTATATTACCGGTTGACTATGAGCGAAATTACTCAAGCAGCATTTATGACCGGAATGGTAATTTGCTGCACGGGTTTCTCAGCAATGATGATAAATGGAGAATGTACTGCGAATTGGATGAGATTTCAGATCAGTTGAAAAGAACAATTCTGTTTAAGGAAGATAAATATTTCTACTATCATCCCGGTATCAATATTTTTGCAGTTGGCCGGGCCGCTTTCAATAACCTGATCAAAAAGAGGAGAACTTCCGGTGCCTCCACAATAACAATGCAGGTGGCAAGACTACTGGAACCAAAGAATCGAACATATCGGAATAAAGTTATTGAAATGTTCAGGGCACTTCAGCTGGAGTGGCATCTTTCGAAGGAGGAGATCCTGCAGCTTTATCTGAATCTCGTTCCGATGGGTGGAAACATTGAAGGCATCAAAGCAGCATCTTATTTATACTTCAATAAAGCACCGGATCATCTTAGCCTTGCAGAGATTGTGACACTCTCGATTATTCCAAACAGACCGGTATCCCTGAGAATTGGCAACTCAAATCAGCTAATTGAAATGGAGAGGAATAAATGGTTAGGACGCATAAAAGCCAGTGCTTTGTTTGAGCGGGAAACTGTAGAGGATGCCCTTTCCGAGCCTCTCAACGCCGGGAGATTAGAAATACCAAGACAAACACCACATCTGGCATATCGATTAAAAAAGAACTTCCCAAACAAGCATATCATTCGATCCACCATCGATCTTAATATGCAGCTCAAAATTGAGAATCTGGTTAAATCTTATAGTCATCAGCTCTACTTCAGGGGTATTCATAATGCAACGCTTGTTGTGATTGACAATAAAACCAGACAGATTTTAAGCTATATCGGATCTTCGGATTATACATCCACACTTGATGGTGGTCAGGTTGACGGAATTACCGCGCTACGATCGCCGGGAAGTACCCTGAAGCCATTCTTATACGCGCAGGCCATGGATCTTGGGCTTATTACTCCCAAACAAAAGCTTCTGGATGTACCGAGCTATTTCCGCAACTATGAACCAGAGAATTACGATGGGAAGTTTTATGGAGAGGTAAGTATGGAGTTTGCTCTCGTAAATTCATTAAATGTTCCCGCAGTTAGAATGCTGGACAAAGTTGGTGTTGAAGATTTTGTTGAGCTGCTTGCATCCGCCGGACTTCGGGGCATTGATGTACAAAGAGATCGCCTTGGTCTTTCTGTTATTTT
>Ga0233443_1002205_pt1 | contig 15183 bp, 13 predicted proteins | sample SI_123_September_2_FD_182784 | JGI IMG/M metagenome (GOLD analysis project Ga0233443, IMG submission 182784) | Seawater microbial communities from Saanich Inlet, British Columbia, Canada - SI_123_September2016_200_MG | ecosystem: Environmental > Aquatic > Marine > Inlet | place: Canada: British... | reverse complement strand
TACCGTCACCGCAATGGCGGCTGACCTCATTTTGCCGGCTGCGATGTGGGTGGAGAAGGAAGGCGCCTACGGCAATGCCGAGCGCCGAACGCATTTCTGGCGCCAGTTGGTGAAGGCTCCCGGTGAAGCGCGCTCGGACCTTTGGCAAATGATGGAGTTCTCTAAGCGGTTTGTGACCGACGAAGTTTGGCCGCAGGATATCCTGCAGGCTAATCCGAACTATCGAGGCAAGACGCTGTTCGAGGTGCTGTTCCGCAACGGCAATGTCGATCGTTTTGCCGTGACTGAAATTCCGGCCGAGTATGAGAACCATGAGTCGAAGGCATTCGGATTCTACGTCCAGAAGGGCATGTTCGAGGAATATGCATCATTCGGGCGGGGGCACGGCCATGACCTCGCGCCGTTTGACACGTATCACGAGGTGCGTGGTTTGCGGTGGCCTGTGGTCGACGGCAAGGAAACTCGCTGGCGCTACCGCGAAGGCCTCGATCCTTATGTAAAGCCCGGAAAGGGCATCGAGTTCTATGGGCAGCCTGACGGCCGGGCGAAAATTATCGCGGTGCCTTACGAGCCGCCGGCAGAGTCTCCGGACAAGGAGTTCGATATCTGGCTGGTGACTGGCCGCGTACTGGAGCACTGGCACTCAGGCTCTATGACCATGCGCGTGCCGGAATTGTACAAGGCGTTTCCGGGCGCACTCTGCTTTATGCATGCCGAGGATGCGCGGGAACGCGGCATCAATCAGGGGGCTGAGGTCAAGCTGGCATCCCGTCGCGGCGAAATCAGAACGCGCGTCGATACGCGCGGGCGCAATCGCATGCCGCGCGGCGTTGTTTTTGTGCCCTGGTTCGATGCAAGCCAGCTCATCAACAAGTCCACACTCGACGCGACGGATCCGATTTCAAAACAGACGGATTTCAAGAAATGCGCGGTCAAGATTACCCCGGTCTAGGCGTGATGGTTCGTTCCCTGTTGGGGGCAGTCCTGAGCGCGTCCATCGTTTTGCTGACGGGCGCAATCTACGCGCAGACCGCGCCGAAGGTCGTCCCGCGGGTCACCGGTAACGGGGCTCCGATGAGTGAGTCTCCGATCCCGCCGTTTGCGCGTCCGATCACCGACGACAGGCGTGTGATGCGCAATTATCCCGAGCAACCGCCGGTGATCCCGCACTCGATTGACAACTATCAGCTCACGCTGAGGACCAACCGTTGCCTCGATTGCCATCGGCGCCAGTACACCGAAGGATCCGGTGCGCCGATGATCAGCGTGACCCATTTCATGGATCGCGATGGTCAGGTCCTCGCCGATGTGACCCCGCGGCGATATTTCTGCACCGCCTGCCACGTCCAGCAAACCGATGCCGCCCCGCTGGTGCCGAATACGTTCCAGGACATGCTTCTGGTCCACGAACCAAAGCAGTGAGAGCGAGATGGCGAGATTGAAAGCTCTGCTGCGGTGGTTCTGGGGGATCGCGAGCCGGCCGAGCACCTATTTCAGCCTGGGCTTCCTGACGCTTGGCGGCTTCCTGTGCGGGGTGATGTTCTGGGGCGCGTTCAACACGGCGCTTGAAATCACCAATACGGAAAAGTTCTGCACGTCCTGTCACGAAATGCACGACAACGTGTATCAGGAACTTCAGCGGACCATCCATTTCGCGAACAGATCCGGAGTGCGCGCGACATGCCCCGATTGTCACGTGCCCCACGATTGGACCGATAAAATCGCACGCAAGATGCAGGCTTCAAAGGAGGTCTGGGGCAAAATTTTCGGCACGATCTCGACCCGGCAGAAGTTTCTCGACATGCGCCTCGAGCTCGCAAAGCACGAATGGGCGCGGCTTAAGGCCAACGATTCGCTTGAATGCCGGAATTGCCATTCGGCGATCGCCATGGATTTCACCAAGCAGACGCGACGGGCAGCGGAGATCCATACCCGTTTTTTGGTCTCGGGAGAGCGAACCTGCATTGATTGCCACAAGGGCATTGCACATGAATTGCCGGACATGACCGGGATCGAGCCGGGCTGGACCGCACCTGCAGAACTAAGGGACAGGCAGAGCTCCCTGGAACAGCAGCGGCAATCGTTGCAGCGTTTTCTCGCTTCAACGAACTCGGCTGCGCTGAACAGCGATTGACGCCATAGCGGAGAATCGAAGGCCGCAAATCCGACCATATTTCCATGCAATATAGATATTTAGCCGTTTTACTGCGCCTCGACCACAGCCGTTCGTGTAAGCGACGATGGCCTCAGCGGCCGCCAAGCCGGGTCCAGTTTTCACCGCCGCAAATCGCGCCGACGCATCCTTCGACGCGCAGTGTCCTTGGTCCTGTCAGCAAAACCTTGCCATCATAAACCTTGCCGTCATCGCCATTATAGATGTGGCCGGTCCAGGTGCCGGGGCCGCTTGGAACTATGCCAAGGAAAAGCTGAACACCAATCATGGGGCGTGACGCCAGTGCAGGATCCGGGTTCTTGTCATCGGTCTGCGGCTTGCCGGTTGCGGGGTCGATCGCTTCGCGTAGCCAGGCAACCTTGCCGCAGAGCGCTCGTCCGCATTGGGTAACCTGAATTCGGGCGTCGCCTTTCTCCGTAGCCCAAAGGCCAAGAGGGGACCCTTCGTCTGCCGCTGCAGCGCTGCTCCAGCCGCCGACCAAAAGAAACAGCGCGAAAAAGAGATTCAATTTCGAATTCATGACCAACCTGATGCTCGAAGTCCCCGGCGGGAACGTATACAGGAGGACTCGTTATTCAAGCCAAGGAGCGATACGGGTCGGCGTGTTTTTAGCGATTGTCACTTCATGGTCACCATCGGGTAGCATTCCGCGCTGACTTGTCGCACAATGATGCGGCACCTCTGCACTCTCAGCCGTCATCCATGTTCAAATTCAGGGCTTGAGGCGAAAGCCGCCGCAAACCGCCGTCATCCGGCGGCGCAAATTGCGCCATAGATATTGCTTTCGCGGCGGTCTTTGGTCCTTATATAAGGACTTGATTCAGGCATTTTTGACGTTGCCGGGCCGGCCGAGGGCATGCACGAACTTATTCGCGATATTACCTTTTCGATCCTGTTTGCCTGGGTGCTTGGCCTGGCCGCGCATTTTTTCCGGCAACCTCTGATCCTCGCCTATCTGGTCGGTGGCTTCGTCATCGGCCCGTTCGGCATGGGATGGGTCAAGTCGCAGGAATCGATCAGCACGATTTCCGAGCTTGGCCTGATTTTCATGCTGTTCATGATCGGGCTGGAAATCGACCTGAAAAAGATCATCAGGGCCGGCCGTGTGATCCTGTTTGCCGCCGGCGGGCAATTGATTGGCGCCTGCCTGCTTGGTCTCGCATTCTTTATTGCCATCGGCCTGTCGCTGGGGGCCGGCAAGTTCGACGCACTTTATCTGACGGTTGCCTGTGCTCTCTCAAGCACGGTTATCATCGTCAAGGTTCTCTACGAAAAGCGTGAACTCGACACGCTGCCGGGGCGCATCACGCTGGGCGTATTGGTGCTTCAGGACATCTTCGCGATCCTGTTTCTTGCGGTCCAGCCGAGTCTCGGCAATCTGCAGATCAGTATCGTCCTGATGTCGATCGGCCGGGTCGGCGCGCTGGTTGCGACGGCGATGATTCTCAGCCGCTTTGTATTGCCTAGGATATTTCACCAGATCGCACGCAGTCCTGAACTCGTCATGCTCGGGGCGCTGGCATGGTGCTTCCTGATCGGCGAAATCGCCGAACGTCTTCATCTGTCGCGGGAGATGGGATCGCTGGTGGCCGGTGTATCGCTCTCGACATTCCCTTACGCGCTGGACGTAACGGCGAAGGTCACCACGCTGCGAGATTTTTTCATCACGCTGTTTTTCGTGGCGCTCGGCATGACGATCCCGATACCGAATTCGTCGACGATCGGACTGGCGCTCGTGATCGCGGCATTTACGGTGGTCAGCCGGATGGTCACGACGTTCCTGCCGCTCTACCTTATGAAGCAGGGGCTTCGCGCCAGCCTGTTGCCCGCGCTCAACCTTTCGCAGATCAGCGAATTCTCGCTGGTCGTGATTCAGACCGGCATCGTCGCTGGGCACATCACGCAGGAGACATCCAACGCGGCGTCATTTGCTTTCGTGATCCTCGCGGTTCTGTCGACCTTTGTGATCATGCGCAGCGACCCGATTACCCGGTGGGCCATCGGTGCGATGAAGCGGACTGGGTTTCGCGATCTTGACCAGACGCAAACTGCCGATGACCATGAGGGGGGGCATGGCGCCGCCCGGAGGATCGTCATTCTTGGTTTCTTCCGCGCAGCGAGCGCGCTGGTGAGCGAGATAGAACGGCAGAACAAGTCTCTGCTCGATCAGATCAGCGTGGTCGACTTCAATCCGAACGTATTCCGCACGCTGACCGCGCGTGGTATTCACGTCATCTATGGTGACATCAGCAATATAGACACTCTGCTGCATGCCGGCGTCGGCAACGCGGAGATCATCATTCTCAGCGTGCCGGATTCGCTGCTGAAAGGCGCCAACAACGAAAAATTGGTCCGCCACGTCCGTTCGATGAACCCGGATGCGAAGATTATTTCGACGGCAGACCTGCTGGCCGATGTAAGGGATATTTACGCTGCCGGCGCGGATTATGTGACGGTGACCCGCATCACGGACGCCGAGGAACTTTACAAGGTGATCGATGCTGCGGACCAGGGTCTGCTGGAGGAGAAGCGCGCCGAGATGGACGGCCTTTTGGCCGAGCGCAGGGAAGTCCTGCCTTGACGTCAATGATCCGGGCCGGGGGGCACGTTTCGCCACGCGGAAGCTGTGTCGTTTAAAACTGCGAAATCCGGCGTCTCGCGTACAAATCCGGACCCTTGCTCCGATTTGGGAAGAGCATATCTTTCAATTCTCAGCGTTAAACGTCCGCGGATGACGGCCATGTGGACGGGACAGTTGCGCGCGCCCGCGCCCTGCGCCATACGATCTGCACCCTTTTTGAGAGCACGAGCACGTTATGGCCCATCCTATCCCCGAAGTTCTGAAGGCGTTTGCAGCGGGTGAAATCGTCGTGGTCACCGACGACGATGACCGCGAAGGCGAGGGCGATCTGATCGTCGCCGCGACCTTGTGTACAGCGGAGAAGATGGCGTTCATCATCCGCCACACCTCAGGCATCGTTTGCGCCCCGATCACAGCGGACAACGCGCGGCGTCTGCGGCTCGACCCGATGGTCGCCCATAACGACTCCAATCACACCACCGCCTTCACGGTGTCGATCGACTACAAGCCCGGAATGACCACCGGCATTTCGGCTGAGGAGCGCACTGTCTGTTGCCGCGCGCTGGCCAATCCCAACGCCGGCGCCAGCGATTTTGCGCGCCCCGGTCACATCTTTCCGCTGATCGCACGAGATGGTGGTGTTCTTCTGCGTTCGGGTCATACCGAGGCCGCGGTCGATCTCTGCAAGCTGTGCGATCTGCCGCCGGTCGGCGTCATCAGCGAACTCATGAACGACGACGGCACGGTGATGAAGGGCGAACAGGTCGTGAAGTTCGCGGCACAGCACAACCTCAAGCATGTCACCATCGCTGACATGATTTCGTACCGGCAGGCGCGCGAGAAACTGATCGAGCGGGTATCGACCTTCACGGTCGATAGCCCGATCGGGCAACTGGACGGCTATGCCTATCGCTCGCCGTTCGATCCAGTCTATCACGTCGCGTTCGTCTACAAGGGGGTCGGTAACGGCCAGAACGTGCTGGCGCGTTTTCACAAGCCGAATATCATCAAGGACATCTTCTTCGGGTCGGGCCGGATCCTTGCTGCGCTGGAGCACTTTAAGACGAACGGCAGCGGTGTGCTGGTGTATCTGCGCGACGGCGCAGCGGGCGTGCCTGTGGCCCCGATCGCTGACGATCATTCGGCGGAAGCGGATCGCCACCGGCAATGGCGTGAAGTCGGCGTCGGCGCGCAAATTCTGCGTGATCTCGGCGTGACGTCGATCCGTCACCTCACATCGTCCGCGCACGATTACAAAGGCCTCTCGGGATTTGGAATCGAAATCGTCGCCAATGAACCGTTTGAAGGTTAGTCGTCGCGTCGGTCTGGCGAATTCGGGAACTGGTTTTGCGCTTGCAACCTGACGCCGACGATTTATCGTGATTTCAGAGCAGCAGATGATGTAGCTGAAAGGATACTGTCATGAGTGCCCGTCCGCAGACCAAGGACAAGCCCGCCAAGGCGACATTCCATTGGGACGATCCGTTCCTGCTTGACGATCAGTTGACCGAGGACGAGCGGATGATCCGCGACACGGCGCGGGCCTATGCTCAGGACAAGCTGCTGCCGCGGGTGACGCAGGCCTATCTCGAAGAAAAGACGGATCGCGAAATCTTCAACGAGATGGGCGAACTCGGCCTGATCGGCGTCACGCTTCCGGAAGAGTATGGCTGCGCCAACGCGAGCTACGTTGCCTATGGCCTTGTGGCGCGCGAGATCGAGCGGATCGATTCCGGCTACCGCTCGATGAACAGCGTGCAGTCGTCGCTGGTGATGTATCCGATTTACGCCTATGGCGACGAGACCCAGCGCAAGAAGTACCTGCCAAAGCTGGCTACCGGCGAGTGGGTCGGCTGCTTCGGCCTCACCGAGCCCGATGCCGGTTCGGATCCGGACGGCATGAAGACGCGCGCCGAGAAGGTCGCCGACGGCTATCGTCTGACCGGCTCAAAGATGTGGATTTCCAACGCGCCGATCGCCGACGTGTTCGTGGTGTGGGCGAAATCCGCCGCGCATGACAACAAGGTCCGCGGCTTCATCCTCGAGAAGGGTATGAAGGGCCTCTCCGCGCCGAAGATCGGCGGCAAGCTAAGTTTGCGCGCCTCGATCACCGGCGAAGTCGTGATGGACGGCGTCGTGGTTCCGGAAAGCGCACTGCTCCCGAACGTGTCGGGTCTTGCCGGACCTTTCGGTTGCCTCAACCGCGCCCGCTACGGCATTTCGTGGGGGGCCATGGGTGCGGCGGAAGACTGCTTCGCCCGCGCGCGGCAGTACACGCTCGAGCGCAAGCAGTTTGGCCGTCCATTGGCCGCGACGCAGCTTGTGCAGAAGAAGCTGGCTGACATGGAGACCGAGATCGCGCTGGGTCTGCAGGGCTCGCTGCGCGTCGGCCGCCTGATGGATGAAGGCAAGATGGCGCCGGAGATGATCTCGATCATGAAGCGCAACAACTGCGGCAAAGCGCTCGACATCGCGCGTCTCGCCCGCGACATGCACGGCGGCAACGGCATCTCCAGCGAGTATCACGTGATGCGTCACGCGCAGAATCTCGAGACCGTGAACACCTATGAGGGCACCCACGACGTGCACGCCCTCATCCTTGGCCGCGCCATCACCGGCATCCAGGCGTTTTCTTAAGCGCGCCCGATCAGGTGAGGTTTCAGCTTTGAGCGTCAATGACGATATTCCGTTCAACCGGGATTTTCAGCTCGCGCCCGGTATCGTGGACGAAGTGGTCGCCGGCGTCCGGCGGGTGTTGTGCGACAATCCCAGCCCGTTCACGTTTACCGGAACGGTAAGCTACATCGTCGGAAAGGGTAACGTCGCGATCATTGATCCTGGTCCGGTCGATGAGGCTCATACGCAGGCGCTGCTCGATGCGGTGCGTGGCGAGACCGTCACGCATATCCTCGTGACTCACACCCACAACGATCATTCCCCCGGCGTTGCCCGCCTCAAGGCCGCGACTGGCGCGACAGTTTACGCCGAAGGCCAGCACCGCGCGTCCCGACCGGCCTATGCGACTGAAACCCGCGCCACCGAGTCCGGCGGCGACTGGAACTTCCGTCCGGATCGCATCCTCAAGGATGGCGATGTCGTAGAGGGGGATGGCTGGCGGCTGGAAGTTGTCGCGACCCCGGGACACACCGCCAATCACATCGCCTTCGCTTGGCCTGAACGGAAGCTGACGTTCGTCGGCGATCACGTGATGGGCTGGTCGACCTCGATCGTGGCGCCACCGGACGGATCGATGGTCGACTACATGGCCTCGCTCGAGAGGCTGGCGCTTCGCGACGAGCAACTCTATTTCTCCGGTCACGGCCCGGAAATTCCGGATGCCGTGCGGTTCGTGAAGTTTCTCATTCGTCACCGCCAGGCGCGCGAAGCGTCGATTTTGCACCGGCTGGCGAAGGGTGAGGCCGACATTCCGACCATCGTGCGCGCGAGCTACATCGGCATCGATCCGCGACTGGTCGGCGCTGCCGGCTATTCGGTATTGGCGCATCTTGAAGATCTGGTTGCGCGCGACGTGGTCGCGACCGATGGCGATCCGACCATCGACGGCAGTTATCGCTTGGTTGCGCCCTTGGCCTGAGGCTTGGCCGGCGTAATCAGCATTTTCACCGGCTGCGCGGTATCCACTGCGTCATTCAACTCTTCCGCGAACTTGATGATGCGCGCCGCGTTGGTGCCGAGGTCATGTTCGAAATAGCGGGACGATGAGCGGAGGTCGACACGCGCTCCGTCGCCGTCCGGCATGATGCGGATCGCGACGTCCTCGCGGAAGCCCATAATCGGTGTTCGTGCCACGGCCTCGATACGGCCGATACGCTGTGGAGGCTGCGGCGGGCGTTCGTCGATCACCAGCCACTTGTGCCGGTTCACCAGACGCAGCGCCATCTCGTAAGCTTTCAGAACGGGCACGTCGATGTTGATCGGCTCGACATCGGGATAGGCGATGCGCTGCTGTTCGGCGGAATACAGACCCGCATAGACGGCAGGATTCGCGCCATCGCCCGCGCGTAGCCGCGCCAGCGCCTCAAATCGCGGCGGGTTGATCGGATCGGTGGTGATGTCGTGAATGGCCGGCAGTGTGCGGAACTGGAAGGCGAGGTAAGCCGGGTAAGCAAGGATAGTGGCGTCGATCAGGAAGGCCAGCAGGATGCGACTCATGCCGCGCGAGCCATTTTGCCAGATGGCCGCAAAGGCCGCGAGGCCAACCAGGATTGAGAGGCCAGCACAGGCGAGCGCGCCAAAGAACGTCGTCAGCGCCGGCTTGAAGTCGAGAAATCCGAACCGGACGATGACGACCGCAACAATTGATGCGAGCAGCGAAAACACCGCAAGGCGCCGCGACCACGAGGCGAGAGCGGAGATCGGCTCCATCTGGTAAGCGGCGGCAATCCGGCGGGCCATGCCTCGAATCCATTCCCTGCGCCGGTGCTGAAAGGGGCGCGCCGGTGACCTAGCGCATTTTCAGGGCCGGAGGGAAGCTGGTTTGGAAACCAGGCACGAAAATGCCCGGCGCGAGGCCGGGCATAATGTCTAATCGGACCAGCAACCTCAGGCCGCTGCGGTCGGGAACTGGTAGTTCTTGAACTGATCCCGGAGTGCCGTCTTCAAGATCTTCCCGGTCGCGGTGTGCGGAATGGCGTCCACGAACTGGACATCGTCCGGCATCCACCACTTTGCGATCTTCCCGTCCATGTACTGCAGGATCTCGTCACGGCTTGCCTTCTGCTCAGGTTTCAGCTGCACGATCAGCAGCGGCCGTTCGTCCCATTTCGGATGGTGGACGCCGATGACTGCGGCTTCCAGCACCTTCGGATGGCCGACCGCAAGGTTTTCGAGATCGATCGACGATATCCATTCTCCGCCCGACTTGATTACGTCCTTGGAGCGGTCTGTGATCCGCATGTAGGCATCGGCGTCGATGGTGGCGACGTCGCCGGTGTCGAAGAAGCCCTTGTCGTCGAGGATGTTGGTCTCGACACGATAGTAGGCTTTCGAGATCGACGGTCCGCTCACCTTGAGGCGCCCGAAGGTCTTGCCGTCCCACGGCAGTTCCTTGCCGTTGTCGTCGGTGATCTTCATCTGCACGCCGAACGGCGGATAACCCTGCGTTTGCAGGATATCGAGCCGGGGGTCGCCGGTCAGCGTCGCGAACGGCGGCTTGAGCGCGCCCACGGTGCCGATCGGGCTCATCTCCGTCATGCCCCATGCGTGGCGAACCTCGACGCCCTGATCGACGAAGGCCTTGATCATGGAGCGCGGCATTGCCGAGCCGCCGCAGATCAGGACTTTCAGATCGGGCAGTGTCTTCTTCTCGGCAGCCATGTATTGCAGGAGCATCAGCCACACCGTCGGCACGCCGGCGGTGTAGGTCACCTTTTCGGTGGAAAGCAGTTCATAGACCGACGCGCCGTCGAGCTTCGCGCCGGGCATCACCAGTTTGGTACCCATCGTCGGTGCCGAGAATGCGATGCCCCAGCTGTTGGCGTGGAACAGCGGCACCACCGGCAACATGGTGTCGCTGGCGCGGGTGCCGAGCGCGTCGGTGTTGTTGGCCATCAGCGCATGGAGAACGTTCGATCGGTGCGAATAGAGCACGCCCTTCGGATCGCCGGTGGTGCCCGAAGTGTAGCACATTGCGGCCGCGGTATTCTCGTCGAATTCCTTCCACTGGAAGTTGCCATCGACCTCGGCGATCCACTCTTCATAGGAGATCGCGTTCTTCAGCGTGGTCTGCGGCATGTGAGCCTTGTCGGTGAACACGATGAAGCGTTCGACAGACGGCATTTTGTCCGCGATCTTTTCCAGCAGCGGAACAAACGTGAGGTCGGTCATCATGATGCGGTCTTGCGCATGATTGACGATCCAGACGATCTGGTCCGGGAACAGCCGCGGATTGACGGTATGGCAAATGGCGCCGATGCCCATGATGCCGTACCATGCTTCGAGATGACGCCAGGTGTTCCATGCGATGGTAGCGACGCGATCGCCGATCTTGATGCCATGCTTGTCGAGCTGCTGGCCGACTTTCAGCGCGCGGGCACGAATTTCGGCGTAATTGGTGCGATGAATAGGCCCTTCGACCGATCGCGTCACGACTTCCTGCTTGCCGTGAATTGCCGCTGCGTGATCGATAATCCGATGACACAACAAGGGCCAATTTTGCATCAATCCAAGCATTCGGTATTTCCTCCTGAAGACGGTCTTTTTGTTGGTGTGATCGGCTCCCCGAAGGGATTGGAATGAACTTTAGCGCGGACCACGCGGCCCGCAAATGGCCTTCTGACTGGTATGCCAACGGCTGGCTGCCGGTGCTCGCTATCTTGGCGTTTGCGGGGATCCTTACCTGCGCCGCTTCGGTGGAAGCAAATGTGCCGCTGCCGCGACCACGCCCGGCTGAAGCCCCGGCAAATGACAAGGCGCAGCAGGACGAGGGCGGTACAGCCGATCAGCCAGCACGCTTGCCGCAGCCCGGAGAGGCCAAACCGCCCGAACTTTCGGCCTGCAGGCAGGCGCTGACTGAGAGCATCGCCATTGCCCCCTCGATCCCGTCCATCAAGGGTCCCGGAGGATGCGGTGGCGAGGATCTCGTCCGGCTGGAGGCGATCGTGCTCTCACCGACCCAGCGGGTGACGCTGAAGCCTGCCGCGATCATGCGCTGTACGATGGCTGCCGCGGTCGCAGACTGGGTCCGGGCCGATATGGTGCCACTGGCGTCTGCGCTGGGCACCACGATCAGCGAACTGGATAACTTCGATTCATTCGAATGCCGTGGCCGCAATCGGGTCAAAAATGCGAAGCTTTCCGAACACGGGCTCGCCAATGCGCTGGACTTGCGCGGCATGAAATTCGCCAATGGCAATACGCTGTCATTGACCGATCGCACCGCGTCACGCGACATCCGTGAAAAGGTGCTGGCCTCGGTCTGCGCGCGATTTACCACCGTCCTTGGGCCAGGCTCGGACTGGTATCACGAAGATCACATCCATCTCGATCTCGCCCAGCGGCGCAACAACTACAAGCTCTGCCAGTGGGGTGTGTACGATCCGCTGCCGGCGGTTGCGCCATTGATGCCGGCTGTGCGGCCAGAGGAGGCTCCTCCGCGCCTCGCCGCCGAGGAGAAAGCCAAGTCCGACGAGTCTTCAGAGGATGTATATCCGGCGGCTTCAAGCGGCGAGGGCGACAAGCCTGCGGCGCCCGCCAAGCCGCGCCGCAAGCTGTCTCGCCAGTCCAGTCGGCAATAAAAAAGCGCCGGACCAGCCGGCGCTTTTCAGACAAATGCTAAGCGATCAGAACGGTCGCGATCCGTCGCCCGCACCCTGCTGGGCCATCTTGGAGTTGTAGGGCGAGTCACCCTGCTTCGGATCAAGCACCACCACGACCGAGCCCTGCTTGGCGCGGCTGTAGAGATCGATAATATCCTCGTTGGTCAGGCGGATGCAGCCCGACGAGATCGATGCGCCGATATATTCCGGCTGGTTGGTGCCGTGAATGCGGAACAGGGTGTCGCGGTTGCCTTGATAGAGATAGAGCGCGCGGGCGCCGAGCGGATTGTCAGGACCGCCGGGCACTGACTGCGGCAGGCCTTCGATGCGCTTATGGATGTCTGCAGTCGGGGTCCACTTCGGCCATTCCTGCATGTTGCCGACGCGGGCAATACCGGAGAACGCAAGCGCTTCTTCGCCAACGGTAATGCCGTAGCGGATCGCCTTGCCGCCATCTAGGACGTAGTACAGGTAGTGATTGTCGGAATCCACGACGATGGACCCCGGCGTTTCCTTGCGATGATAGTTCACGATCGCGCGCCGGAACGGCTCGGCGACCGGGACCTTTTCATACTTCGCCTTGGCCAGAAGCTCCTTGTCCCGAGGCTTCAGGCTGGCTTCCGGAGACTTCTCGTAAGTGGTCGAGGTCGCCTGCATGCAGCCGGCAAGCGAAAGACCTGCGAGGAGAACGATAATTTTTGAGCCGAACGAGGACATTCCGAAGTTCCAATGGGCGCTGGGCGTGTCTTCACACCGAATCTAGTCGGAAGATGCTTCCGATTTCGTTACCCCTTATTTGCGCCGAAACGGGCCGTTTTTCCAGCGCTTCGGGAGCAATTTTGCTATGCAGCACGTCACCTGTGGCATTTGAGCCTCAGGGCGGGGGCGGAAAAACCAGAGCGTGCCCAAAACCGTGGCAGGCCTGTGGATTTGGCCCTTCAGAGGCCGTGAGCCGCCGCACCCCGAGCGCGTCCGAAATCGTATGGCGAATCGCACCAGGCACGGATCGTGCACTGCCATTTTGATCTATCCGCCAAACTCTTTCGGTCCGTCGGCGGAAAAGTCTGCCCTGCCGTCGATGCAGCGGATCGCCGCCGCCCTCGTCTGGATTAGCCGGGGCATCTGGATTTTATTCCTGATGCTGTCCCCGTCGACCCGCACCCGGTTCGTCATTCCCTACATCGCTCAAGCCGTCTGTCGATTTGACCCAGCGTCTTCCTTCATGACGGTTGTATGTCTTGCCGCTGAAACGGAACGATTGCGCTTTGAGGGAAGATCGACGACACGTTAGTCGCCAAAAGATTCCGGGAGTCGTCTATGTTGTCGGTCTTCGTCCCCACTGCATCTTCCCTGAAGAAGTTCGACAAGGTCGAGGCTGACGCGCTCCCGCCCGATGCGATCTGGATTGACCTCAAGACGCCTTCGCCCGGCGAAGACAAGGCGGTCGAAAAGCTGGTCGGCATCGAAATCCCGACCCGCGAAGACATGCAGGAAATCGAGATTTCCAGCCGCCTCTATATCGAAAACAATGCGCGATACATGACCGCGACCCTTATGTGCGCGACTGACTCGGGCAATCCGCGCACCACGCCGGTGACGTTTATCCTGACCGATCATCGTCTCGTGACCGTGCGTTACGATGAGCCAAAACCATTCGCGCTGATCGCGGCGAAACTTGCGCGGACCTGTTCGCCTAGCATTACGGGAGACGGCGTTCTTCTGGAATTACTCGATGGTGTCATCGATCGCTGCGCAGATATCCTGGAACGCGCCGGCGCGGATGTGGACGCGGTTTCTTCGCAGATTTTCGAACCTTCGGCTGACCGCGGGCACGCGCGCACCTATTCGCAGATACTGCTCACTATCGGGAAGAAGGGTGACCTCACCTCGAAGGTCCGTGAGAGTCTCGTCTCGATCGGCCGGCTGATTTCCTTCGTGACTGTTGAGACCGACGCCGGGCGGTGGAGCAAGGAGCAAAAGGCTCAGTTCAAGACCCTGCAGCGCGACGTGTCATCACTGACCGATCACGCCTCGTATCTGTCGAACAAGATCACCTTCGTGCTCGACGCCATGCTCGGCGTCGTCAATCTTGAGCAGAACAACATTATCAAGCTGTTCTCGGTGATGGCGGTGGTGCTGATGCCGCCGACGCTGATCGCATCGATCTACGGCATGAACTTCAAGATGATGCCGGAGCTGGAGCATCCCTGGGGTTATCCGCTAGCGCTGACCGCAATGCTTATCGCAGCGATAGGGCCGTATCTGTTCTTCAAATGGAAGCGGTGGCTTTAAGACTCATCCCACTACCCAGCATCCAGCTACTTCGCAAGTTTCGCAATTGCGGCCTTGATTGATCGCGCAGCACTGTCGTAATTGGCCCATGCCTTCGTCTTCGCGAGCAGCGTCGGCACGGTGCGCAACGTATACTTCATCGGATCGAGGTCGCTGCGCACCTGCGCCCATGTCGTCGGCATCGACACCGGCGCACCGTCGCGTGCGCGGGGCGACAATGGCGCAACCGCCGTCGATGTCCGGTCGTTGCGCAGATAGTCGAGGAAGATTTTGCCCTCGCGCTGCTTCTTCGACATGTTGAGCAGGTAATGTTCGGGACTGTCCGCTGCCATCTGCTGGCACACGGCCTGCGCAAATGCCTTCGCTGTCTTCCAGTCGATCTTGTCCTTCTTGGCGTCCTTCAGCGGCGTGACGACATGCAGGCCCTTGCCGCCTGTGGTCTTGCAAAAACTTTCCAGCCCGAGATCCGTTAGTCGCTCACGCATCTCGCGTGCCGCGTCGACGACTGCAGAAAACGCGACGTTGGGCGAAGGATCGAGATCGAACACCAGCCGCCCAGGTACATCGGGCTCGTCCGGCGCGCAGTTCCAGGGATGCAGCTCGAGCCCCCCGATCTGCGCCACCGCGACAAGGCCTTCCACGCGATCGATCTGCACATATGGCTTCTTATCACCGGAGACCTTCACGAGATCGAGCAACTTCGACATGCCGGCCATGGCGTGACGCTGGAAGAATGTTTCACCGCCGATCCCATCCGGTGCACGAATGATCGAACAGGGCCGGCCATTGATATGCGCGATCAGCCAGTCGCCGACTTGCTCCATGTAATGGGCGAGGTCGAGCTTGGTGACGGGGTCGTC
>Ga0233443_1002204_pt1 | contig 15184 bp, 9 predicted proteins | sample SI_123_September_2_FD_182784 | JGI IMG/M metagenome (GOLD analysis project Ga0233443, IMG submission 182784) | Seawater microbial communities from Saanich Inlet, British Columbia, Canada - SI_123_September2016_200_MG | ecosystem: Environmental > Aquatic > Marine > Inlet | place: Canada: British... | reverse complement strand
TTTGCATTCTCAATTTTGAATTTTCAAATTTAATCATTTGAAATCGATCTACTCACTTTCCAATAAGAACAAATAAGATTCAATCCTGTTGATTCTGAAGAAGATTACTACTTTTGCAAAAAATATTTAACAGATTCAAAGATGAATAAACTGAAAATTGGAGCACTCTTAGTCATAGCAGCCTTTATTGTAGCAGGTTTTGTGAACAAAAACGGAGAAGAAATAGCAGATGGTAAAGTCGGTCTTAAAATTGGTGATGTTGCACCCGAACTGGCCTATTCTTCCCCTGACGGAAAAGTTTTAAAATTATCTGACCTGAGAGGACAAATGGTGCTTGTTGATTTTTGGGCATCCTGGTGTGGACCCTGCAGAAGAGAAAATCCAAATGTTGTTTCAGCTTATAAAAACTATAAGAGCAAAAAATTTACAAACGGAAATGGTTTTACAATCTATAGCCTCTCTCTTGACAGGACTAAGGATCGTTGGGTTAACGCAATCAAGCAGGACAATCTTGACTGGGATTATCATGTTAGCGATCTTAAGCATTGGTCATCGGAAGGTGCTGCAAAATACAAAGTTTCAAGTATACCTTCTAACGTATTAATTGATGGCGACGGCGTTATTGTTGCAAGAAATCTTAGAGGACAAAATTTACATGTAACCTTAGAGAGCTTACTGAAGAAACGGAATTAAAACACATTGAATATCCTAATCAGGCAGGAATTTTTCCTGCCTTTTTTTATGGTCGGCAAACGGCAAGCACAGTGACTTTTTGTGCTGATTCTAAAACATATCTAATCATAAAAAGAATATAAATGGACAGATTGACCCTAATGGTGTCATATTGTCCCGAATCAGAGAGTGGCAGTTTTTTTGTAAACGGCTGCCTGAAATTCAGGTTTAACATTAAATCAATCTGGAAATGGCTAAAAAGAAGACGGAAACCAAAGTTGAGCAAGAACAGGAAAAGCAAACAATTACAAGTGAATTGGAGCAGGAGGTAATTGGGAATCAGGAGACTGCTGAATCCAAAGAGGATCAACAGTTAAATGAAGAAGAGAATATAGAAGTTGAAGTAAAGGATGAAGCACCGGCAGTGGAAGAAGATCCTGTTGCCAGGCTAGAATCAGAGGTTTCAGAATGGAAAGATAAATATGTCAGGCTCTCGGCGGAATTTGATAATTATCGAAGAAGAACTCTGAAAGAGAAGATGGAACTGACAAAAACTGCAGGTGAAAATGTACTTGTTAAAGTTCTGCCTGTCGCAGACGATTTTGAAAGAGCAATCCAGTCAATGCAGGATGCTAAAGATTGCACAGCAATTCTGGAAGGCGTGGATCTAATCTATCATAAATTTAAGGAATTCCTCAATCAGCAAGGGGTCAAGACAATTGATGCCATGCATACCCAATTCGATACAGACATTCACGAGGCACTGACTAAAATACCTGCACCAAAGAAAAAACTGAAGGGAAAAGTAGTTGACGTTATCGAGAAGGGGTACACATTAAATGACAAAGTGATCAGATTTTCCAAGGTTGTCGTGGGAGAATAGTTTACACTATATAATTCGCTTAAAACGGAGTTGGCTATATGACTAAAAGAGATTTTTACGAAGTTCTCGGAGTAGATAAGAATGCGGGTAAGGATGAAATTAAAAAAGCTTATCGCAAGCAGGCATTGAAGTATCATCCGGATAAAAATCCGGGAGATAAGGAATCTGAGGATAAGTTCAAGGAGGCAGCCGAAGCATATGAAGTTTTAAGCGATGAAAGCAAACGCCAGCGATACGATCAGTTTGGCCATGCAGGTATGGGTGGTGCTGCTGGTGGCGGTGGATTTGGTGGTGGATTCAGCAACATGGAGGATATCTTCTCTACTTTCGGTGATATCTTTGGTGGTCATTTCGGAGGATTTGGTGGATTTGGTGGTGGCCGTGGTGGTGGCCGAAGAGTAAGCAAAGGATCAAATCTTCGTATAAAAGTTCAGCTCGACCTGCAGGAAGTAGCAAAAGGTGTAGAAAAAAAGATAAAAGTTAAGAAATATATTAGCTGTAATTCCTGTAGTGGATCGGGAGCTGCAAGCGGTTCTTCTTACACAACTTGTCAAACATGCCGGGGTGCCGGGCAGGTAACCAGAGTGACTCAAACACTCCTGGGACAAATGCAAACCTCACAAACCTGCCCCAGCTGTAATGGCGATGGCAAGTCAATTCAGAATAAGTGTACCGAGTGCTACGGCGAAGGTATGGTAAAGGGAGAAGAAGTTGTATCACTTAAAATTCCGGCAGGTGTTGCCGAAGGTATGCAACTATCTGTTAGTGGGAAAGGAAATGCTGCTAGAAGAGGTGGTGTGAATGGTGACCTGCTGGTACTTATTGAAGAGAAAGCAGACAGCGAGTTAATAAGGGATGAAAACGATCTGCATTATCATCTTTATCTCAGTTTCTCCGATGCAGCTCTAGGTGCACCTGTTGAGATTCCAACAGTTGATGGTAAAGTAAAGGTTAAAATCGAAGCAGGTACTCAACCGGGTAAGGTGCTTCGATTGCGGGGGAAAGGAATTCCTGATGTAAATGGCTATGGTCGGGGCGACCTGCTGGTAAACATCAATATTTGGGTTCCTAAGAATCTGTCGAAAGAAGAAAAAAAGACCCTTGAGAAATTACAGGAATCCGATAACTTCAAACCACAGCCTGAACAAAACGATGGAAGTTTTTTTAATAAAATGAAAGATTTCTTTTAGTCCTTCGTTACCATTACATTCCGGAAGTCTCTAGTTTGTCATATTGAACAATCACTTCGGTATTGCATGATTAGTTAAGAACTTTTAATACCGGAATTGCTTATATTCACGCAAAATTTTAAGTAATGGACCTAATAAGGGCAGAAAACATTGTCAAAACATTTTCCAATCATACAGCACTGAACGAGGTTTCTATCAATGTGCCTGAAGGAAAAATATTCGGACTTCTTGGTCCAAATGGAGCCGGGAAGACTACCTTGATCAGAATTATCAATCAAATATTTGCACCCGATTCAGGTACATTGTTCTTTCAGGACCGGCCTTTATCTCCTAAAAACATTGAAGAGATTGGTTATCTGCCTGAGGAAAGAGGCTTGTATAAAAAAATGAAGGTAGGCGATCAGGCTGTTTATCTTGCTCAGTTAAAAGGTTTATCTCGTCACGATGCATTGAAAAAACTAAAGTTCTGGTTCGAGAAAATGGAAATCGAATCCTGGTGGGACAAAAAAATAGAGGAGCTATCCAAAGGAATGCAACAGAAAATTCAATTCATTGTTACTGTTCTGCATGCGCCTCGACTGCTCATCTTCGATGAACCATTCAGTGGATTCGACCCGATTAATACAAATATTCTGAAACATGAGATTCAGGATCTTAAACGAAATGGATCTACCATCATTTTTTCAACCCATAATATGGAGTCGGTTGAAGAACTGTGTGATGATATCGCACTGATCAATAAATCGAAAGTAATCCTCAGCGGCAAAATCAATGATATAAGACAGAATTATAAATCAGATATCTTTGAACTAAAATTTCTTGGACAGTTTAACAAACTTCAGGCAACACTTTCTTCTAATTATGAAATTGTTGAAGCCACCCAGGATGATGATCTGAATTCAGTTAAAATTAAACTACTGAACAATCTCTCTACAAATGAATTGGTAACACAGTTACTTCCGCTCGGTAACCTGGTAGGATTTAATGAAGTTATTCCAAGGATGAATGACATCTTCATCAAGGTGGTTGAAGAGACTAATAGTGCTAACGAACTCCTATAATTGCAATCGTATGAAAACAGGAATTGTTCTGAAACGAGAATATTTTTCAAGAGTGAAGAAGAAGTCATTTATCATCATGACTTTGCTCACACCTCTTCTTTTAGCTGCTGTAGCTATACTTTATAGCTATTTTATTTTTGCTGAAGACACTGAAGAAAAGAAAATTGGAATTATTGATGAATCGATGGTTGTCTTTGAATCACTTAAAAACAGTGAATACACAAAATTCGAATTGCTGAGCGGAGAATCTGTTGATGATCAAAAAACTGATTTTGATAAATCCGGTTTCTATGCCATTTTATATATTCCGGAGAACATTATGCAGTCTGAGCGGGTCAAACTGTACTCGGACAAACAACCGAGTCAGGCAGTGATCATGTATATTCAGGGCTCCATTCGCAACTACCTGGAAGATATCAAAATCATTGATGAGGGTATCAGTCGGGAAACTTTAAAAAGCCTGAAGGTCAATTTATCACTCGACACTATCAAATGGACTGAGGATGGAGATGAAGTTAAAAGTTCTACCGGAATCTCTATGGTTGTTGGATATATTTCCGGCTTAATGATCTACATGTTTATTTTCATGTATGGTGTTCAGGTAATGAGAGGTGTAATTGAGGAGAAGACCAACAGAATAGTTGAAGTAATAGTTTCTTCGGTAAAACCATTTCAGCTGATGCTTGGGAAAATAATTGGTATTGCCCTGGTAGGATTAACACAATTTGTTGCATGGATTGTTCTGGTTGGTGTATTTACCTGGATTGGATTTATGGCTTTCGGACCGGATTACGATGCTGAACAAATTGTAAATGAACAGGCTCAAAGTGTATTGTCTCAGACAATGCCTGTTCAGGGTGAAATTGAAATCGACGCAGCCGAATACAATAAGTATCAGGAGATGTTTATCACAACTACCTCCTCAATTCCGGTTGTGACAATCATTATCTGCTTCCTTTTATACTTTATCGGAGGCTACCTGCTTTATGCCGCTCTCTTTGCTGCGGTTGGATCAGCAGTTGACAATGAGACTGATGTGCAGCAATTCATGCTTCCTGTAACCGTTCCGCTAATTTTATCAATTCTTGTCATGGTAAACGCCATTCAAAACCCTGAAGGCTCTATTGCTTTTTGGTTCTCCATAATTCCACTGACATCACCAATTGTGATGCTGACCCGAATTCCATTTGGAGTTCCATTTTGGCAGCTGGCACTTTCCCTCGGCTTATTGATTCTGACTTTTCTTGCAATAACCTATGTTGCCGGAAGAATCTACAAAACAGGAATCCTGATGTATGGTAAAAAAGTAAGCTATAAAGAGCTATGGAAATGGATCCGTTACAGCGGATAAGAATATAAATAAATGCAGGAAGGGATGTCCCAAAAGTTTTATTCTCGTTGATTCCCGGTCCGTCCGGGAATCTCAATGCTACCCGTTTCAATTCATTGAGATTCATGCCATGTCCGCCGATTGGCAAGTTTTCCCAGGAAAGAGTCGATGAATGGACTTTTTATACAGCCTAACAGCTTTCACTACTCAATCTTTCCGGCTAATAGTTTAGCCTGAATTTCAGCAGTTGTCTTTACTTCTTTAAGCTCTTTGTTTAGAGTGGTATTGTCCATACCTGCCAGTGAAATCAATATATTCAGCATATCAATAATTTCAGTTCCCTTACTGATTTTGGCCCTTAATTCAACTTCATCGCTGTACTTATCCATTAAGTCCTGATAAGCGCTCTTACCCCGTTTATAAATGTACTTCTCCGATTTGCGGCTGTTGTACAATAAATCAAAGCGATCGTATTTTACCCGTAATGCTTCCTTTTGAGTTGAAAATGTGTCAAGTTTGGATTTATAGCTTCCAATTTCCTCCACAAGGGATTGGCCAAGGCTTAATTTCCGTTGATGATAACCTGCATTATCATATTCTTTCTTCGTCATATTAAGCAATTCAAATTTTGCCTTATAAATCTTCGAAAAGTCTTCCTTATAGGACAAAGCCACCGGATCGTAATTAATTCTTAAATATTCCTCGTTGGAGATCAATTCGTCGTAACTTTCAAAGAACTTAACAACACTTCTCAGGATAAGGCCTGCTTGTAATAGTTTGCGGTCGATACTTGCATCCCTGGTATAAAGTTCATGTAGCTTTAATAATTCCCTGACTTCCACCTTGAAGATTGCTGGAAATTCAGTCTCATATTTCGCCTGAAGGGTATTCAGATCTTTTTCAATCTTAGCATTCTGACTAAACAGGGTATCAAAACTATTGATGCTTGTTCCAACCCTTAACAAGAGATTAACGCCTGAGCGGTGCCTGTTGTCAATTGTTGATTCTCCTTCATAGAACTTCAAATCCTTTTCAAGCTGCTTCTCAAGCTGTTTATGTATTACAGGGAATGTGGATTCATACAATAATCTAACAGTATCTGTTTTATGGTTTATTTCCAGCCATTGTGCATCCAGTATTTCTTTATCCTTTTCAAGTTTTTGAATATGCCAGTTTATCTCGTTGGCATATTTCATTTTATCGGCCGCGTAAGAAATAATATTATAATTCTTAATAGCGGGTTCGATAAGGATCAGACTCTGTCTTGAAACCGAACGAAGTTCAGTTTCATACTGCTTTTTAATAAGCGGATAGCGGATATTGATCACTGAATCTACTGATCTGAAGAGAATAAGAGCGTTGTTGTAATAGACAATAGTATCGTTTAACATCTCTGCCAACTTGAACTTTCTGCTCAGCTTATCCGTTTTTTTATACTCCGCAATTACTTTCTTTAATGGTCTTATCTCCTTGCGATAAATGGGTGGATGTTTCTGGAGATACTCGTCATGCAGAGCTTGAAAAGTAGATTCAACACTTTCATCTGCAACTACAACCTGCCGGAATAAATCAATTACATCTGTGCATTTGATAAGTAAATTATTCCCATCAAACAGCTTTTGTCCATATGAACCAACCGCTTTATATTGTTCGTTTTGATCTTCTATTATCGCCAATTCATTCTCATAAAGAGAGGCATATTTTAAAGAAGCCAGCTGATCCAGCTCTATTAGTTTCTCAATATAAACACTGTCAATTGTAAGTAAACTATCCTGCTTTAAAACCCAGTCTGCATAAATCTGAGTCAGATGTTTGCCATATTCAAATTTTAAGGGCAAAGAGTCTGACTTCGTAAAAAGGTCCAGAGAATCATCATATAATCGAAACTCAGTTTCGTACACCAGCGGATATTGTTTTTCTATGGATTCACCAAGCTGAAGATGAATTTTATTCAGCGATTCATTTAAGGAATCCATTTTAAAGTTCATAGCCGTAAGTTCCTTCAGTAAAATGCGAAACTTGTCAGGGCTTCCGATGATTGAATAGTTTTTAAGCTCGAGCAGCGTATTCAGAGTTATTTCAAGTTTTTTAAATTCTTTTAAAAAACCCGGATCGGAAACTTCTGCTTTCCTTATGATCAATTGATCTTTAATATCTGCAAGCTCAACTACATCCGAGTAGTATACAGGATACCATTCGCCATGGTAGATAAACTGATAAGCGGTGTGATAAAAATCGAGCAGGGAATCACCGGACATTTTTTTTGTTGGATCAAATCCGTCGGAAAGTTTCTGAAGTGGCTGATTGAAATTACTATCCTGACTTATTTCATTATCAAAAACTGCACTTTGGAGGGAGCCAACTATACTCTTTCTCTGAGTATCGTTTGGGTATAATAAATTATCCTCAGCATAATACTCTGATTCCGATAATGAATCGTTCTCAAAGTAAAACCTAAAACCGGTGAAACTTTCATTCAATAAGTAATGGCCGGAATACTTAACCTGTAAATGTTCGAATGCTACCCAGTGGCCTGCCTTCTGCCCATTCAAATAGAAACCTCGTTTTTGAATCAGTCCGTTTTCCGCATATAATTCGTATAATGAATCCAGGATTATCGTGTCTTTTTCAAGCACAAAGTATTTCTCCTTCAACGCACCCGACTCATAAAAGCTTGTTTTCTTCTGAACCTGAGCCTGCCCGGTAATAATAGATAATATTAACAGAAGTATGATGAAGCCACGGGATATAAAAATCATTTTGCAAATAATTTATCGTTCAGGAATTATAAATTTACAACAAAATTAAAAAGATAGATAAGAATATCTATTGTTACATAATCTAAACGGCAAAAATAAGTTTACATATCTCAAGAACCATATTAAGTGCTTTTTGTCAGTATATGTCATCTGGTATATTTTTTGACAATCGCAGATCGCTCATGATGAATTATAGAAATTTCTCAATAGTCATTGTTTTAGTAATGATATCTCTTGGTACGAGTGCGCAAAGATTTACCATTAGCGGATATGTCAGAGACAAGGACACCGGTGAAGAACTTATTGGAGCAAGTGTTTATCTTGAGGAAATCAGTAAGGGCACAGCTACAAACCATTTTGGCTTTTATTCAATCACTTTTGATGAGGGTTCCTATACACTGGTATCTTCTTTTATTGGGTATAACAAACAGGAAACGAAAATTGACCTTAGCAAAGATATTAAGCTGAACATTGTTCTTGAGCCATCCAGTTTGACCACCGAAGAAATTACGGTTCATGGTGAAAGAACGGACAAAAATGTGATGGGTACCCAAATGGGTACTGTCAAGATGCCAGTAAAAAGTATTAAATCATTACCCGTATTATTCGGAGAGGTTGATATTTTAAAATCCATTCAATTATTGCCTGGTGTTCAATCGGCCAATGAAGGAAGTACCGGCCTGTATGTCAGAGGCGGTGGGCCAGACCAGAATCTTATCTTACTGGACGGTGCAACTGTGTACAACGCAGCGCATCTATTTGGATTCTTTTCAGTATTCAACGCCGATGCCATCAAGGATGTAGAGCTGATTAAAGGAGGTATGCCAGCTCAATTTGGAGGACGCTTGTCATCAGTTCTCGACATTTCAATGAAAGAAGGTAATATGAAAGAATTCGGAGTTGATGGTGGTATCGGACTGATCTCATCCCGGCTGACCGTTGAAGGCCCGATTAAGAAAGATACCAGCTCATTCATACTTTCCGGACGAAGAACCTATGTTGACTTATTGATAAAGCCATTTATTAATGACACCTCACAGTTTAGTGGCTCCGGTTATTATTTTTACGATCTTAATGCTAAAGTTAATTATCGTTTCTCCGACAGAGACCGGCTTTATCTTAGTTCTTATTTTGGCAGAGATGTATTTGGCTTTAACAGTTCGGATGATGATTTTAAAATGAACATTCCCTGGGGCAATGCCACAGCATCTCTCCGATGGAATCATTTATTCAATGATAAATTGTTTGTCAATACCACTGCCATTTTTAGTGATTATCAATTTGATATTCAAATTCAGCAGAATGAATTTGAGTTAAGTTTGTTTTCAGGAATAACCAATTATAGCCTGAATTTCGACTTCAACTATTATCCCAATGTCAATCATGATATAAAGTATGGTATTAATTATACGCGTCACAGTTTTGTCCCAAGCAGTGTGAGTGCCAAAATAAGTGACGACAATCTTGAGATCGGCGAAAAACTTCGTCAATATGCCAATGATATCTCAATCTATTTTAACGATGATTTTGATCTCACTGAAAAACTAAGGATCAGTGCCGGGGCAAGAGCAACGATCTTTCAACAGGTCGGGCCATTTAACCGATACATTAAAGATGAAGAAGGTAATTTCACCGATACTGTTAGCTATAACAAAGGTGATAATGTTGTCACTTACAAGCACATTGAACCAAGAATATCAATCAGATATCAGCTAAATAAATCTTCCTCAATCAAGGCTTCTTATACTCAGAATTACCAGTATATCCATTTGGCTTCAATATCAACACTTATCTTACCTACTGATTTGTGGGTACCTTCATCTGATATTGTTAAACCTCAATATGGAGTTCAGTACTCTGTGGGTTATTTCAGGAATTTATTCGACAATAAGCTGGAAACCTCAGCAGAATTGTATTACAAAACAATGGAGAACCAAATTGAATATACACCTGGTGTTGACATAGGTTCCAACATTGGTGACAACGCCGATAATAATTTCACCTTTGGTAATGGGAAATCCTATGGTCTGGAACTGTTTGTAAAAAAAGCTTATGGTAAATTTACCGGTTGGATTGGTTACACACTTTCGGAGACTACCAGGCAGTTTGATGCGATCAATCAGGGGAGGGAGTTCCCTGCCAAGTATGACCAGCGTCATGATTTGTCAATAATCGGCACCTATGAATTAAGCAAAAAGTGGACACTTTCAGCGGTATTTGTTTATGGATCCGGTAATACATTTACACCAATCCTCGGAAGACACTTTATTGAGAATAATTTGGTAACAGAGTATGGAGATTACAATTCATACAGAATAAAGCCTTACCACAGAATGGATTTTTCGGCCACCTATACTGCTGTCGAAAGGGAAAACTTCAAATCATCTTTTAGTTTCTCAGTCTATAATTTATACAATCGGCATAATACATATATAATCTATTTTGATTATGAAGGAGATATTCAGGACAATACTTTTCAACCCTTTGCAAAACAGGTAACTATATTCCCTATCATGCCTTCACTTGCCTGGAATTTTACATTTTAGTGACTATATATTATGCGCCATCGAAAACACATACTCATTCTTTTGCTGATAGCTGTACTGTTTCCATTTTCCTCTTGTGAAGATGATATAACTTTCGAGTTTTCTAATTATGAAAAGAAAATTGTAGTGGAAGGAGTAATTAATCAGGGAGAAGTGCCTAACTTATTTCTGACCTGGAGCAGTGGCTACTTCGATACATTAAATATAAACATTACGAGAGTCTACCAGCTAATCGAAGAAGGTAACTTCAGTGAGCTGGAAAAGATATTTGGTTCTTATGTTGTCTCTGATGCTTTTGTAACGGTTAGTAATGGTATTTTAACTGACACCTTAACCTTGAATCTTACACCTTTAACCTTTCCGTTTATAAACTATATTGGTAGTGGTAAGATAATTGGTGAACCGGGATATTCCTATACACTGGATATCGTATACCACGATTCCATTAATGATTTGAATTACGAACTCTTTGCAAATACTTCTATCCCTGAACCTGTACCAATCGACAGTTTATGGTTTGAGTTTCGGAATCCTGATGAAGATAGTCTGGGCTATATTCATGGTATTTTTGACGATCCGCAGGAACTGGGAAATTATTACAGAATTTTCTCAAGGACGGAAGAACGCGATATAGACTATGTGCACCCCTGGAATTCCGTTTGGAATGATCGAAATATTAACGGGGAAGAAAACATTAACTTTCAGATATATCACGGCGCTAACACAAGCGATGATCCTGAAGACGTTAACAGATGGTATTTTCGCCTTGATGAAGTTGTACATGTGAGATTGTGTGCCATTGATTACGAACATTTTCAATTTTGGTATACTTATCAGCAAAATGCGGGAGGTGGAGGCAATCCATTTGCATCACCTTCTCAGATAGCCACTAATATAAGCGGGGGATTAGGCATTTGGGGAGGCTATGGTATATACGATACATTATATATTGTAGAGCATTTTGTTCATCCCGAAATTGAATAATAAGAAATATGAAAAATTAATCAGCATATATAAAAACTAGTATTATGAATCTATTTAAACCTTTAGAAAATATAGAAGGTGATACTCAGAACGAGTTTAAGGGAGAAGCGGAAAAAGTAAAATGTCTAATTATTGGTTCAGGGCCCGCAGGATATACGGCGGCCATTTATGCAGCACGAGCCAATCTCAAACCAGTCATGATTGAAGGACTTCAACCCGGCGGTCAGTTAACAACCACAACCGAGGTTGATAATTTCCCTGGTTATCCTGAAGGAGTTACAGGACCGGTACTAATGCAGGATTTAAAAGCTCAGGCAGAACGATTTGGAACGGAATGCAGATGGGGTATCGTTACCGGAGCCGATTTCTCGGCCAGACCACATAAAGTAATCGTTGATGGTGACAAATTAATTGAAGCAGATTCGGTAATAATTGCTACTGGGGCCACAGCCAAATACCTGGGACTGGAATCTGAAGAGAAGTACAAGGGTTCAGGGGTATCTGCCTGTGCAACTTGCGATGGTTTTTTCTATAAAGGCCTGGACGTTGCCGTAGTTGGCGGCGGCGACACTGCCGCTGAAGAAGCTTCTTATCTTGCAGGAATTTGTAACAAAGTGTATCTGATTGTCCGAAAAGACTATCTAAGAGCCTCTAAGGCAATGCAGGAACGTGTATTCAACACTCCGAACATAGAGGTGCTTTTTGAGCATAACACCAAAGAAATATTTGGAGATAACGTTGTGGAAGGTGTCAAATTGATAAAAAGAATGGGGCAGGCGGATGAAGAAGCGGTAACTATAAATGTTGCCGGTTTTTTTGTGGCTATTGGTCATGATCCAAACTCCGAAATTTTTAAACCCTTCCTGGAAACAGATGAAATCGGTTACATAAAAACTATTCCGGGAACTGCGAACACCAATGTGAGTGGCGTTTTCGCCTGTGGTGATGTTCAGGATTCTGTATACCGACAGGCTGTTACTGCAGCCGGAACAGGTTGCATGGCGGCCCTTGACGCAGAACGATTTTTATCGCATGGATAAGACATAAAAAGGGAGCAATCGTTGCTCCCTTTTTATTTTGGATAAACTACTAACGATACGTATATAATTTATAAGCCTTTAATGGTTAATAAATATTCTTTACAATTGGCTAAACTTTTAGCACTCAAAATTGTTTTAAATAGGTGTTAAGAATAAAGAGAAAAAAAAGAAGTAAAACCTTGTGTAGTATCAGGTTTTATTGATATTTTTATATCTTTGTATTTAATTGGAAAGGATGAATATTAAGTATTACATTTTAATAACTTGATTTTCACATATATTAAAACACAAGCAATCGAACGTCATATCAGGGCTTTAGGGGGTATTTTAGTGTGTAAATAAAGCTAAGAGTATTAAATGATAAATAAATTAATTAAACTAAAAGCTATGAAAAACAAATTACTAAGGTTTTTGTTGCTTAACCTATTTGTTGTAGCAACGTTGGGAGTTTTTGCTCAACTGCCAGTAAGTCATGATTTTAACACAACACAAAACAACTGGGTTATTTCAACAGTTGATTTTGAGTATGGTGTTACATCACTTAACGCCCCTGTACCTGCTTATGACAAAGGTCCTGCGGACAAGTTCTTTATGACCGGGTTAGATGCCGCCTATTCAAACAATGTGATGACATCAGTAGTCAGTGAGACATTCAACTTCTTAACTGCTGTTACGCCTCAGGTGTCTATTGACATCTATGCAGATTGTGATTTCATTGTCTTTGGTGGTGATGGTGGATTCCTTGAGTATTCTTTGGATGGTTCGACCTGGGTTGCCATTGACGGAACTCCAACCTGGTATGACGGTACAGTAAGTCCTATTTCAGCCAACTATGCAGGTTCTGCCTGCTGGGCAACTCAATCATGGACTACTTTCACAGCAATAGTTCCTGCAATCGCCGGTGAAAGTACAGTTTCATTCCGTGTTGTATTTGTTTCTGATCCAACAAGTAATAGTGGTGCTGGAATTGGATTCGACAATTTCGGTGTTATTGAAACAGCTCCTCCAGTAGATGATATGACCATAGCTTATGACAGTCCAGTGAGTCAGATTTGTGCAATGTCAGCAACTGAATCAATTACAGTAACAGTTACTAATACGGGTCAGACTACAATATCGACATTTAATTTAGATTATATTGTTGATGCAGGCGCACCGGTTCCTGAAGTAGTAACTCCTGCAGTAGCTTTAGCTCCAAACGATTTTTATACTTACACATCAACTGCTACATTCGACTTATCTGCCGCTGGTCATACGGTTGCAGTTAATGTATGGACAGTTGGCGGTGCAGCAGATGGTCTTGTTGAAATTATAACGAATCAGAATCTTCCGGTAATGAATACCTTCCCTCACTTAGAAACCTGGGGTGCTGGTTATTTCTGGTTTATCAATGGTTCAGATGCGATTAATACTGCTGTTGCTACTGAAGTTAGCATGAGCGGAAATCTGGGAACATCATGGAACGGAGGTTCTTTAACAACTACTTCTACACAAGCCTGGGACGAAAATACTGATAATCAGGTTTTACTATACGGTTGTATGGTTGATGCAACAGCATTGCCAACGGCTGAATTACTTATCGATTTATATCGCCAGTTCAGCTACGGTGAGAAATACTCATGGTTCAGAGTATTAGTAAATGGTGTTGCCATTGCTGATACCGATGGTAACAGTGAGTTCAATGCACTTTCAGCTACTGGAGACTGGACTGCGCACAGATTTAATCTTGACTCATATGCCGGTACGACTTTCACGCTTGAATTACAGGCTGCTAACCGTTATGCTACTGACATTGTTCGTGTAGATAACCTTATTTTTCGTCAGAAACTGGCCAACGATGTATCTCTTAACGCAATTGTAGCTCCTGCTTCAGGTTGTAGTTTAGATAACCTTGCAGTTACCGTTGAAATAGCTAATCTGGGTACTATGCCACAAAGTGGATTTAATGTACAGTATGTATTAAATGGTGGAATTCCTGTTGTTGAGACCTTCGCGTTAACAATTCCAGCCGGGTATGCTATGAATTATACTTTTACTGCGCTTATCGGTGCTATCGACATTCTTGCAAACAACACTATAGTTTGTTCTACTACTTTAGGAACAGATCAGGACGCAACTAATGATACTATGACCGGTATGTTTGATGAAATTGGTAACGATTTGACCTCTGCATACAGTGTTGACTTCAGTACTGATGTATTGTTAGACAACTGGGCAGTTGAAGATCAAAACATTGATAACTCTACCTGGGAATGGTTACCAGGAGTTGATAGTTATTATGGCTTTGATTTTGAAGGTGCAAGTGGAATGGATTGGTTATTCACACGTTGTTTCGATTTAACAGGTGGTGATAGCTATCAAATCTGTTACAACTATGCATCTTATCTTTCAACTGCAATGAAGAACCTTGACATTTATCTGGTAGATGCTCAATCTTCAAGTGCAACAATGATGTCAATTGTTTCTCATAGCAACTTTAATACAGCTGATCAGATTATATTCAATTCAGCAGAATTTGTTGCTCCTGCAAACGGTGCTTATTATGTTGCTTTCAAAGTAAGCGGACTCGCTACATTCGAAGCTGAATATGTTCTTTTAGCTGACTTCACTGTCAAAACATTCGAAGCTCCTACTGTAACTATTGCTCCAATTGCAATTACTGATGGTACAAATCCATTAACAGATGCATGTTCTATTACTGCTCCTGTTACTATTGATA
>Ga0233443_1002201_pt1 | contig 15199 bp, 10 predicted proteins | sample SI_123_September_2_FD_182784 | JGI IMG/M metagenome (GOLD analysis project Ga0233443, IMG submission 182784) | Seawater microbial communities from Saanich Inlet, British Columbia, Canada - SI_123_September2016_200_MG | ecosystem: Environmental > Aquatic > Marine > Inlet | place: Canada: British... | reverse complement strand
TACGATGAGATGAGTCCTTAGAAATACGATATTTTACCATCAAAGCTCCCGTTTCAGGACAGAGCAAGGCTTGTTTCGCTTCGTCTACAACAACTTTGTCTTTAGGAATACTGACGCTACACTTACCGCATTTTGCCAACCAGCGCAAATAATCTTCCAAATGAATCCAATTCCCTTCACATTGATCACAAGTAAAACACGGGAACAAATCATCAATATAAGCAGGCTTCAATATCCCATCATTGCAACAGGTACATTTCATCTATTGACTTCCTTTCTAAACAAAATTACAGAAATATTTTGCACGATAAGGGGAAGCGAAATAAATAAATGTCCAAATTGCGCAGGATTTTTGTTCGCCTTTGAAGCGTAAAAGTAGGCGTATAGTCGAACTACACAACTATTTTTACAACAAAAAAGGCGGACAAAAATATTGCTATGCCCTTTGGGCACAAGCAAGTTGGATGTTTATTTATTGCGCATCCCCAAAGTATTTTTTGTCCATAAAGACGACTCGTGCAAAGATAGCTACAGCCCTATTAATAATGACGCTCAACGACTTTACAAGTTACTTTCACTTTAATAGGCTTAATTGCATCCAATTTTAATTTTAAATGAATTTGATTATCTTTAATGATTTGCTTATTGCTATAAAGCCATTTGTATTTTTTATAGACATCGATATTACATGCTTCATAAGGAGAAGGAATATAGATTCTCATGTCTCCATCTCCAAAACCCGATACTTGCATTTTCAATCCATTTGAGAAAGATTTAAAATTTTTAATAAGCCATTTACTGTCAATAATATATGCTTTTTTAGCTCGATCAACTTGATGGCTTTGACTGATATTTTTTATTTTTAAAATTGGATGCTCTACAGCAGGGTCTAAGTGGACATATAAACTCCCTTGAAAATGTATCTGTCCTATGATTCCTTTTGACCGAGTAAAATCAACGGCCTTAAAGGTACTGTGATCAAATCTAATGGTTTGTAACAACCCTCTGTTATAAAATTGCCAACGATTTTTTCCAATTTTTTTAATTTTAATGCGATTAAAACCATCAACCACTCCTGCAAAATGACTGGTGCTTACAGGAATAAGCGGTTGTGATCTCACATAATTTAAATTCCGTTTAAGTGCATTTAAACTGGATAATTTTTCTCCCGAGTACATGTGATAATAAATATTTAATGGTTTAATTCTTATCGGTGTTTCCGTATTTCTAAAGGTTCTGACTAGAAACCGAAAACCAAAAAAACGATCCGTCCATAAGTCAGTATAAGTGTTTTCATTGCTGTTTGAAGCATAAACTTGCCAATATTTTCCAACGCTCCGACCTAAGGGTGAAACCGCACTATAAGAAGGGAATTCTCGGTCAAACCGAGTATCGCCACCATTTAAATTCCTTACGTTGATTTCTTCACAAATTTTCAATGCATCCAAATAAGGCAAGGTATTGCCTGACCATTGCACAACTTCTGTCCTTTTACCTTTAGGCAATAATTTATTAATAAAATCTACAGAACCTTTAATTTCTAATGAGGTACTATAAGGCTTTACTGCATAAGCTCTTGGAATTGAATAATGACCTAGCGACTGTTTTTCTTTATTTTTTTTGGATAAATTTTGCCCATTTTGGTAAGTATTTGGTTTAAGACGAGTGATGCCAAATACACGCCCAATCCCCTTAGTTACTTTGCTTTTTTTATAAGGATAAAAAGTCAAAAAAGGAGCTTCTTTTTTATTAATATTTTTGTCATTAAAAAAATCCCATTGCAATGGATGACTATAAGTATGAGACCCAGCTTCAACATTACTTTCTTTAAAAATATCACGGGCTATTCTTAACGCCTCTTCAGAGCCATACCAATTAGGATCGATATCACCAACAACGGGGGCAACCGTTAATGGCAAGTCGGGATATTTTCTAATAATTTCTTTTAAAATAACTTCAGATGAAAACAACCTAGATTTTTTGTATTTTAATATTTCAGTCACATTTCTCCAACCATCCCCATCAATGTGACTATAATAAATTCGACGACCATTGATGGTAGTTGTATCTGGTTTTGGCATAATTTCAGTCCCAAATGCCAATCTAAAAAATTTAAAAGGATTTATATACCACAAATTTTTGTACTCACCATCTTTGCCTTTCTGATAAAAATGGGTAAAATCACTGGCAATATAGCCCCCATTTAGGTGAGTGATAATGAGATGACTAAGAGAGTCAGGAACCTCAGGCTTAAATAACGCAAGATGACTGACAGCAGTATCATTAATTTTTTCCATTTGCTTAAAAATGGGTAAAGGGCTTCTCAAGCGATGTTCAAACCCCATCAATTGCCTATTGATATGTGCAACTTTTACATCAAAAGTAATGTTGTAATACTGATCCACATCCGTCAGCCCAAGATATTTCCAAAACTGGTTTTTCATTTCTATAGGGGTTGATTTACCTTGTAAATTTTCTTCAAACCCTGAATTACCGATTACAACAAATTTTTTGTGATGTTTTGTAATTGCTTTAGTAGCCCATTTTATATAAGCCGCTGGGTTTTCCATCCGACTTTCCGCAAACCAGGTTAAAATCCCATGAACATTAGGCATTTGACTCAAGTCGGGCAAACCATTTTCTAATCGATGAAATCTCATATTGTAACCCAGGTGGTTCAAAGGCATTTGTGCCATCTTATGTGCTTCAGTCCAAAAAATATCTTCATCTTTTTTACTTTGATAAATAACCAGAATTGTTCTTGGCAGAAAATCATTTGATCTATTTTTATCACCCAAAAATGGCTGGGCAATGGACTGATGGGAGGAAAAAAGCAACCACAATAAACCAATAATAATTCCATAATTTATTGTTATTTTTGAATTATTCATTGAAACTATACCAGTCATTATCCAATGCATCGGTCAATGTTGCAGAACAAACCAATGCATCAAAGTAATAACATTCTTTAATTGGCGTTTGAATGTGATGATAGACACCGTCTTCCGTTTGTACAGCCAAACTCCAACTCAATAACTGAGTCTGGTCAATAAAAACCTGATTACCCTGAATAACTGGATACATTTCATTCTGAAAAAAAGCATGATTGGTCCCTTTGAAAATCAACATTTTAGTCTCATGATAAACAGGCTGTTTGCAATATATTCGAGCCTTGGCTCGAAATGCGCTCCCTGCATCCTCATTTAAGCTAAATTTACAATGATAAAAATCAGCCTCATAAGGACTCTGGCTCAGCATAATATCATTTGTTTTGGGGCTGATTATGACCACTTGGTCAGGTATAAAATATTGACTCCTAACCGCAAAGGAACGTTTAATTTTACTTGAATTTTGCTCAAAAAGAAACTTAGTAATGGTTTCATATCGACTTTGGTTACCGACAAAATATCCCTGCTCATTAATATTGATATGATCATCACAAATCCATCGGCCATTTTGATCCAAAACCGTAAAAGCAAGTATTCCATTGTCATTAACAACCGATTCAATTGAAAAACCATTCGACACGTCATACATCTTTTTACGGCCTGAATATTCGCTGATATTGTGTTTTAAATATGCTTCTAACGTGAGTCCATTTTGCCAACCAAATTGAGTTGAACATCGTTTTCTAGCAGAAATTATATTTGCATCAACAAAGGCAACGATCAATTGATGTAGCTGATTTTTATAATTGCAATGCCCAGTCATGATCGTTTCCATCCATTAATGTTGCCGCAACAATGGGTATATTTAGTTTAATTGGACTATCAGGAAATTTATAGAAATGATATTTTTTATCTTCTGTCACAATACCAACAGCCGTTACAATTGATTTTGTTTCAGCATCAAAAAATAACTGATTGTGCTGAATATCAGGATACATTGATGATTGAAAAAAAGGGTGATCCTTACCCTTTAAATAAACTTGCCTTCTCTCAGGCGGATAATTGCCAACAGGATATATATTAACAGGCAATATTTTCCCATTAAACTCATCATCCACCATTTTAAATCGACAATTATAAACATCATCAAAATCAGACTTTGACAATTTCAAATCAAAAATATCTACAGATAAGGGTAAAACTTTCCCTATTGACACATCAAATGTTTTAATGGCAATGCAACGATTAATGGTTTCTTTTTGCCCTGTTTTTTGACAAAACTGTAATTTTGGAATCACCTGAAATTGGCTCTGATCGCCCACAAACAAACCTTTGCCATCTAATGCCCATATATGCTCTAAAATCAACACACCCGAGGTATTCAAGACACAATAATGCACCATAGATTCATCATAACGAATGATTTGTAAATCAAATTGATTTTTAACCAGATACTTGGGTGCTTTTTCTGCAAACTCATTCAGCTGTTGTACCAAATATTGTGATAAGGTTTGTGACGCATTGATACCAAAATTGGCGGAAAAAAACTGCCTGGCAACTTTTTCATCTGACCGAATCATTGCGTTCAAATATTGATGAACTTGTTTTTCTAGTTTATTTAAACTTAACATGAGCATCACTTTCTGGCGGCATTAAAAAACGACCTGAAGATCGTTCAACTATACTGCTATGTTGTGCATAGTTACGAGAAAACAAACCTTGATATGACTGCATTTCCTGTTGCCGATTTTCAATTGCTGCAAACAATGGTTTTATCATCAAAGGACAATCTGCATCCTCATTTTTGATAAAATTTAAATTGATAAAACTAAAACACCCCGTCATTAAACAAGTATTTCGGAACTCACAATGATGACAATGTGCTGATCGCATATAACGTGCCAGCATTTTATTTGCCATCGGCTCTGCCTTGTGAAAATAGTCATTTAAGCCCTTATCAACGGTCTCTTCTATATGACCGACAGGTAGCCTATTAAAACGTGAACTTAAAGGGACCAAATTGCCAACAACACCATGTTGAGCATAAAAAATGTGGCCATTATTTTCAATATACAGGTTATGCCAAAGGCTTTCCTTGATATGACTCCTAATTTGTTGTGTCAAATTCTGGCCTTGCACTAATTGCATTATCTCATACAATACAGGGGCAAAATTTAGCTCATAGTTCTGATCTAAATCCCAACGGTTATAAAACTCAATAACCCAATCAATTAGTTTTATCCAGATTGGCTTAAAAATTTGATCACTCTGATTTGTCGGTAAAATATTCAGTTCTATTTGTCTGAAATCATTTTCAACCAATATTTGATGCAGTTGTTTGGGTGAAATTTTTTCAATGACATCAGGTCCCAGATTAATGGTAAGCTCGACAGAGCCAAACTTAGTCCGACAATACGTAATATTCTCAGCATAGCTGATTTTAAATAAATTTCGCATTGATTTTAGAGGGTCAAAAACAAACTGAGGAAAAAGAGACAGCCCATAATGTACAGAAAGGTCATAAAACAAATCAATTTTTCTTTTTATTATTTCAAATTTCCCAATAGCAGACATGGTAACGATGGCTGTCGCTCTGTTATCGGTTGCCGCAACAATAAAATCAATCAGTTGACGAATTTCATCATCGACAAGCTCTAGGTGATCTCCTGGCCCTAAAAATAATGAGACACTTTCAATAGTATCTTGAGACTGATTGATAAACCAATGGTCTAAATAACCTTTTATCCATGTTGCGGCACACTTTAAAACATCTGGAGACCATAATCGCCCTGTTTTACGTTCTTCAGCAGTCATCAAACATCCCTGACAACTACCTGGACAACGGGTCATATTTTCTATGCCAATTTGTAAATTAATGGGAGTTTTGTTCATTTATTTAGGTTTATCACAAGATCAGGGGAGGCGAAATAAATAAATACCCAAATTGTGCAGGATTTTTGTTCGCCTTTGAGGCGCAAAAATAGGCGTATAGTCGAACTACACAACTATTTTTGCAACAAAAAAGGCGGACAAAAATATTGCTATGCCCTTTGGGCACAAGCAAGTTGGATGTTTATTTGTTGCGCATCCCCTTATTTAATTAGAATAATTTTTTGTTTGGCAATCCATTTTTTGACCAATAACGCCAACTCATTTCGTTGCTCATCGGACAACCCTTGTGGATCAAAACGATAACGATAATGTAACTGAACAATATTTTCTAAGCCCACAACACCCAATCGCTTTACCCAGTCATTAAAACTCTCATTTTCATTTCGATACTGGTTTTGTTGCTGTAAATATTGTTCAATGATAAACAATTCAGAATCATCGCCAGGATAACTTTTTTTATTCAACAACGGTTGCTGATGTGGTGTTTCTACCAATTTATTGTGACTAAATTGTTGTCGTGTCTTATAGGATAAGTAACTGATATAACAAATCAGCACTAATACAATCGCCAACAAAACATTATCATCATTAAGCCCGTCAATATCAGCACTCCATTGTTTAAAATGAAAGAAAAGCGTGGAAAACCAATCCCCTACTGGCTGTAAGAAATGAGTATTTTCATTTTCCACAAACAACCATTGTGAGGGTGTTGTATCAACGGCTTGCCAAACATCACCTATTTTAGCCATTGCCCAAGCATGAGCGTGTCGATTTCGAACAATGTACATCCCCAATGAATCATCATATTCCTGCATTGAGTAACCATTTGCCAGTCGAGCGGGTATTCCCGCATAACGCAACAAAAATACAGTTGCAACAGCAAAATACTCACAATGTCCTGCATGACGCTCAAGAATAAATTCAGTCAAAGCCTGATCTGCATCAGCCTGGTTAGGCGTAAATAACGTATACAAATAGCTTGCCTTAAAATAATTTTCAATGCTTGAAGCTATTTGTTTGGGTGTTTTTTGTTGTAGCTTCAACTTTAAATATAGCATCTGTAACCAATGTCGATGTTGTTGTGGAATATCCATATCTAAACGAGTGACTTTATTTTGTCTCTTTCCAGTATATAACACCTGATATTTTGCATAAGACGGTGGCTTCAAAATTTTTACTGCACCTAATTGAGTCTGTCTTAATTCAGTATCACCCAATCCGTCAATAGCAGTAACCCCATCAGGTAAAGCGAGAATGCTATCATGGGAAAAAGTTTGGTAAATTTCCAGTTGCATCCTGCTAGTTAAAGGGCTCGCTGATTGATGACCCGTTGAATTTATTTTTTTGTTGCCAAAAGGTTTAAAAGATAACTTTGAAGCATACCATTCATGGCCAAAATATCGATCATAACTCGCTTGATGCAATAACAATGGAGCATGAGCTTTAACACGGAATACAATCTTATCAGAAAGTTTTAAATCACCAATTTTACCGATTGACGTGGAACTCTCAAATGGATCCATTATGGTATTATCCAACCATTCAACCGCTTTATCTTGAAGATATTCACTCAATTGTTTTAAACCATGATGCCCCCAATATGAAAAACCAATGGCCACCAAGATAATGAGTAACCAGACCATTTTTTTAGTCATTCCTGGTCGTTCAAACCATAAAATCAAACTGATGATAATGACCGATAGGATAAAATATTCATTACCTTGAACGTTGGATGCGCCCGCACTCACGATAGAAATAGCGGTAAAGGGTAAGACAAAATCAATTTCTATCGGCTTATTATGTTGATGGTCATTAATAGACTCTTGTTTGTCGGCAATACTTCTCAAAGAATAGAATAAAGCGTCAATCGGCAATTTATTTTGTGCGCTGTATAACTGGGTCAATAGTACAGGGAAAAATAGTACGGGAGCCCACTTTAACAAACTAAAAATAGGGTTTGTGTCTGATTGAGTCAAATAACTATAAACAAGAAACAACAACAGCAATAACATGCTGAGGTCAATTAACCGATAAAACTGTGTTCGTGTGAACTGCCGTCGTTTATTGGTTAAAAAACTTAACGACATCAACAATAACAAAACACCCGTAACAACCCAGGTCTGATTCATCCAGCCCCAAATAATCAGACTGAAAAACAGATGCAATAAACGTGGATTTAGATGACTCAAACGGCCTCCAAATCAGCGGCAATGTTATGATGATTAATCAAATACAAATGCTTTGGACGATCGATTAAATCATCTAACATCACTGAACCATCATGCACCAAAAAAACAGCCAATGGTATATCATGGGCTTGCAATAAATGAATTAATGCCTGACGTTCTTTATTCCATGACATCAAAACACAAATAACACTACTACAAACATGAATGTGATTGATGATGGCTTTTTTAAGTTGCTCAAATGTCCCTGTGCTTGTTTGCACTGAAGCCAATACTTCCTGAATGTGAGGCATGTGATCAATACCTCTACCCGAAGTAAAACGATGGGTTTGTTTTCCTACAAACATCAAATCCAGTAAGGCCTCATTCTGTTGTTCACTCATGCAAACCGAAGCAGCGACTGAAATTGCGGCTTCAAAGTAGTCATGACGACGACGATTTTCAGCAGATGATTGGTTGCCAGTAGCAGGTAAAGCATCGATAAACGTATCCAGCAATAAAGCTCGCCTGGAAAAATATTCATCCTGATATTCTTTGACAATTAATTTGCCATGTCGGGCAAAACTTTTCCAATGCAGGCTATTAAGAGGGTCTCCTTCACGATACTCCCTGAGTGACATGAACTCGGAGGAAGCACCAACTGAGTTAGCCAAAGAAACACCTCCTGCCTGATATTTTTTACTGCCTGCAAGCGCTAAAGAAGCCATTGAATACCGTCGAGGTAAAACCAAACACGATTGTTTATCAGCAATAAATAATAGTTTCATGAATAAACCCAGTAAATCAGGATGTGCAATTTTAAAACCTTTAAAGCACAATTTACCCCGCCGATAAGGAATAAAATTGACATTAACTCTTACCGTTTTATTATATTTTTTTTCTGGTAAATCAGGCACTTGCATTTTGGCAATAATGCCTCCTCGCTTATGTATAAAATATTCGCGCCACTGGTTAAAACTAATATTTTTTTTATACCACAGCTGGCTTGATGCTTGATACCAATCATCTAACTCTCGGGGTTCAGTTGAATATTCTTTCAACTGCTCAGATAAAACCAAATTTTTATAGCAATGCTCACTCAAGTTTTTCAGCTTAATCGTATATTGAGACGACTCTCCTTGAGTAAAATAACGGGGCAATTGTCTTGTAACTGATATTTTTAAATGAATAAACAGGCTATTCAACACCGCAAAACAAAAAATCACCAGTAAAAACACAAAGAGCTGATAGGTTGTTGTTGCTGCCGTATCAACACCAAAGACACCAGACATCAAAAAAATAATAAGCAGTAAATTTCCCAGAAAGGTAAAGTGGCTTCGCATCCATTGACTGTATCTAAAAACACGATGATATTGTTTGATGACTAATTTTGAAGACATTACGACTTAACCAGGAACGGGCAAGGAAGCAACAATCTCTCTCACGATTGACTCACTCTCAATACCAGAAAACTTACTTTGTGAATCCAGCCCCAATCGATGGGCAATCACAGGAACGGCCAACTCCTGAATGCTATCAGGTGTTACAAAATCATAACCATCAATCAACGACAATGCTTGGGCACAACGCATTAAAGTTAAAGAAGCTCTAGGGCTGGCACCCAAATTCACTTCAGCACTCTGACGAGTGGCTGAAATAAGAGCCACGATGTAATATTGTAATTCTTCACTGATACGAATATTTTTAACGCTTTCTTTTAGCAATAAAATTTCTGCCAATGTGACACAAGGCTTAATGTCTCGCAAAGGATGAAACTTATGTTGTGATTTTAAAATTTCAACTTCCTGTTGCTTGGAAACATAACCCAGGCTAAATTTCATCGCAAAACGGTCCAATTGTGCTTCTGGTAAAGGATAGGTACCGTGAAACTCAACAGGATTTTGTGTGGCTATCACAAAAAATGGCTCAGGTAATTTTCGGATATTACGCTCAATACTCACTTGATTTTCAGCCATTGCTTCCAATAGTGCGGATTGTGTTCTTGGTGAAGCTCGATTTATTTCATCAGCCAATAACAAATGACAAAAAATAGGACCTGATTCAAATCTAAAAACTTGTTTCTGTGGATCAAAAATTGAAATACCCAAAATGTCTGACGGCAATAAATCTGGAGTAAATTGCAAACGTTGAAAATCTGCATGACAAGACAACGCTAAAGCTTTAGCCAAAGTAGTTTTGCCTGTGCCAGGCACATCTTCAAGCAATACATGACCTCCCGAGCTGAAGGCTGCAAGTAGCCAATATAATATTCTATCCTGACCCAACATCACTTGAGACAGATTGTGATGTAACTTGTCGATAATTTCTTTTGCTTCAGAGATGGATGTTGTATTTTTTATCATGATTTATCGTCAATTATTAGCCATCAAAATGTCTTGAAAAGGCTGTTTTATTAATGTTTTTTCATTACCTGCAATCAATACCGCAGTGCCTACAGAATTAATTTTTGTGTTATAGCTTAATTCAATATCATTATTTTCTTGGTTTTGGGGCTGTGAATCTGTAAATCCTGGTAGATTAGAGGTTAAAATAATTTCTTTTGCAAACACAAGACCATACTGCATCTTACTATGAACGGGTAGTTCGAGTTTATTGGCACTGGAAAAAAAGGTTTTTTTTGACCAATACAATAACTTATCATAAAACCGATTATTTGAATAAAGACGGTTGGTCGATGACTGGTGACAATAGATAATGTATTCATTGTCACAAGATTGGTCCGCCAGTTGATAATTATAATCCGCATCAATAAATACAAAATTTTCATGGTTTGTTTTCATTCTCGCATCAGACATCAATTGAAAAAATCTTAATATCCAATGCTCAACGGGTGATTCAGACAAATTTAAATTAAATTGCTTCTCCATCAAGCTTTGCATAAAGGGATCATTCAATGATTGATAATTCCACTGATCCTGTTGATTATTTTGACAAACAATCACAGACCGACCTTGTTTTATTAAATTCAAACAATAAATGGTATTTAAAATAGGATTAGAACCAATAATTAGTACATCAGCATCGTAATATGGAAAGCAATTATGCAAAAAACTGCCATTATAAAGACATCTTAATTTTAACCAGGCTAAATCACAGTAGCGATGCCATCCCGACAAAGGAAGTTCAGTATTCTTTGCAACAAGCTGTCGGGTGGTTGACGCAAACCGTAGACTTTTAGGAGAAATTAAGCGTTGCACAAATGACACTGGTTTATTTAGAATGGATAAATTCCCTAATGGTATTAGGGGATGCGCAATAAATAAACATCCAACTTGCTTGTACCCAAAGGGCATAGCAATTTTTTTGTCCGCCTTTTTTGTTGCAAAAATAGTTGTGTAGTTCGACTACACGCCTATTTTTGCGCCTCAAAGGCAAACAAAAATCCTGCGCAATTTGGACATTTATTTATTTCGCTTCCCCTTATTATAAATTTAGCCACGGATTAAGGTAACTCGCAATAAATAAAGCACCCATCTTACTTGCACCCAAAGGGCATAAAATTCTTTTGTCCGTCTTCTTTGCCACAAAAATAGTTGTGTAGAGCGACTACACGCCTATTTTTGTAACAAAAAAGACAAACAAAATTTCTGCGCAATATGGGTAGTTTATTTATTACGTGTTACCTAATATAGTCAACCCTCTGTAGATCCGCGTTAATCCATGACTAAAAATTATACATGTACAAAAATTTTGTTTTTCCTATGACTTAAACCTGAATCCGTAACTTCAATTCTACTGCAAGTGCCTACTGCTCGGAATCTACGAGACTTTACCGAACATTTAGAACTCACCGTAGAATAACTACGCCAGCGTTCTAAATAACGGATAAAGTCTCGTATCTCCCGCACATTAGACTCTTTCGCTACAAATTGAAGTTACGAATTCAGGTTAAAATAACAACACATCTGGCAAATGCTGTTCAACATCTTGATAAGTATTGTATGACTCTAATATTGAAACGACAATTGGCAACGGTTCACACCATATTTCTGGAAGGTCTAATTCACCATTGCTCACAATGGGATAAGCTAATTGTTCAACAGGCGGATTAAAAATAGCATTCACGCCTACCTTATTGCCCCTAGCATCTATTCGATACCAGCCATATTGTTCAAGAAATACTGCATTTAAACCATGCAAACAAAATGGTGGACTTTCACCCGTAATGGTTAAGCGTTGATAACAAAACCCTGCAGGAATATTATTGGCTCTGAGCAAAGCGGCTAATAAGTGGCTTTTTGCGTAGCAAAAACCAGTTTCGTACTTTAAAACATCAGAAGCAACACAAGTCACTGGATTAAGCTGGTAATCCATACTATGTTTGATTTTATCTCGGACAAACTGAAAACATTGTTCAGCTATGGCTAGTTTATCCTGACATCCAACTGCAAGCTGTTGCGCTTTAGATAATACATCTGTCGAATGCCAGTCAATCAGCCGATTTGATGCCAAATATTCTTTCAATTACAAACCATTAATCAGTGATTCTGCTTCAAGTTTTTGCTTATCATCCCCTTCGGCAACAACCTCTTCCAAAATTTCTTTTGCACCTTCAGGATCGCCCATATCAATATAGGCTTTGGCTAAATCAAGTTTAGTCTCAACCTCATCGTCATTCTCCAACGACATAAAATCATCATTAGTGGTACTACTGATCTCATTGCTGAGTTCTTCTTCTGGCAGATTGTCTTCATCAAATGAAATATCATCAAAATTGGTTTCTTCATCTGAATCATTTCCAGCTAAACTTTCTTGTGTTAATTTTGTTTTAACCTCGGGTTCAACTTCAGGTTCATGAAATGAGGATATATTGATCGTTTCATCTTCATCAGAGATTGCAGACAGTGATTCTTCATCAAAATTGACTTCGTCAAAATCCAGGTTAAAATCCATCTCTTCTTCAACTTCGTTCTCCTGAGATGTTTCAGTGGCTTCAATTTCATGTGAAAATTCATCAAAATCAGGAATATCAAATTCTTCCTCAACCTCTTCTTCTTTTACCCCTGATATTTCTACTTGCAACTCTTCACCCTCATAAAGTGAATCATTTTCCTCTGTCTCGCCCCCCACTGAGGACAAGTTAATTTCTTCTTCCTCTTCTTCCTCTTCTTCCTCTACCACTGGAGTAATTTGATGTTCTTCCTCAGCTTCTTTTTGTGCGGCTTTTACCAGAACGGGATCATAATCATCGTCATCATCAATTGAATCTCGTCTCCTTCTGATCAACTTGATAATGATAAATAATATAATAATTCCACCAAATGCACCGCCAATGACAACAATATTATCACTCACTGTTTCCAATACTTCAGTCATAATTGCAGCATAACCAGATTCACTATCATCTTCTTCCCACACTTCTTCATCCTTTATTTCTTCTGATGTTGTTTCACCTTCATTCCAACCTTCTTCACTATCATCCCCCCAGGTATCTTCATTGATGGTTTCTTCCGTATTTTCCAATACAGCAACCACTTCAGATTCTTGTGCTGTTGTCGTTTCTTGAGTGCTAGTGACTTGTTCATTTAATTGTTCTGGTGTTACATTTTCTTGTGCCTGAAGTGTCGCTAACTGTTCATCTTTTAATGACAGTAAACGTTTCATTTTTTCAAGCTGTTTGATCAAATCATCATTTTTTGTGGTCAATTCAGTATTGTCACTTTTTTGCGCCTGAACTTCTTCTCGAATTAACATAAACTCATTTTTAGCTTGCGCCATCTGAGCTTCACTTGAAGAACCAGGTGTCGAACTATTGGCATCACCCTCACCCGCTGTTGTCGTTGAAGTAGCCAACTTTAACTGCCCCGTGGTGTCATCTTCAATTTCAACCACTTCTTTTCTGGTTTTTCTTTGAACAGTTGATTCTGCTAATGCTTCAACCTTTTTGGAAGCATTTCTCTTCCTGGCAAACATATTGACTTGTGCTTGATAGGCACGCTTTGATTCAGAATGAGTCATCTCTCTGAATTTTGCAGCATCAGGAATTCTTAATATTTGCCCTCTTTTCAAATTATTAATATTACCATTGCCAAATGAATCTTTATTTTCACGATACAATGCCATCATTGTTTGATAAGTTGTTGCGCCACCTGCTTTTGATCTTTTAGCTATTTTCCACAATGAATCATTGGCTCGAACTTTATAACTTCCTGTTAGCGCACCCGAGGCAACATTGACTGATTGATTAGATCGAGGCAGTCGAACATTATTGCGACTGGAAAGTTGTTGACGATTAAATACGCGAGGCGCAGTTGTTGCAGACTGAATAACGGGTGCAGCTTTCTTTTTAAGTGCAACGGGAGGATCCAATAACAACGTATATTCTCGTAACATTCTGCCATTAGGCCAGTTAACCTCTACCAAAAAATTTAGAAAAGGCTCTCTCATTGGGTCTTTAGTTGTCACATAAACAGTTGGCTTACCTTTTTTATTAACTTTTGTATTGAATTTTAAGCGTGACAGTAAAAAAGTTCGATCAACACCTGCTTTTTTATAGGCTTCATGAGATGCTAAAGTGATTTTTATTTCATTAATATCGCTAGGATCAAGGGATAATATGACAATCTCAGCATCTAACGTTTGATTTAAATTTGAATTCAGCTTTATAGCTCCCAACCCTAATGCACTGACACTGGCTGGAATATATGTAGCTAACATGATAATCAATGTTGCTATCTTTCGCACAAGACAATCTCCCTGATCGTATTATTTTTTTAGGAGTAAAAATTATTATAATTTTAAAACAGTAATCACTTCATTCTTATCCCGTAAGGAATAAGTTTCGTTTGAGCAGACGAGATACTCAACCCAGCTTTAATTTTGCAATGGATTATGAAACTCAATAATTCCTCAATTGAAAGTTAAATCATTTTATAACACCATGATTTAACAACAAATTATTAGGAAACAATCACAACAAAAACAACTCAACATGTGATACAATTCATATTCGCCAAATAAAAACACACACTAAGTCATAAAAAGTATAGCAAACAATCTGACAACGCCACTTAAAATATTGAAAAGTAATGAGGAATGAACACGAAAACCCAAAACAGAAAGTTAGGGGATGCGCAATAAATAAACATCCAACTTGCTTGTTTTTTTGCCCGCCTTTTTTGTTGCAAAAATAGTTGTGTAGTTCGACTATACGCCTATTTTTTCGCCTCAAAGGCAAACAAAAATCCTGCACAATTTGGACATTTATTTATTTCTCTTCCCCTTATTTCGCAA
>Ga0233443_1002197_pt1 | contig 15209 bp, 12 predicted proteins | sample SI_123_September_2_FD_182784 | JGI IMG/M metagenome (GOLD analysis project Ga0233443, IMG submission 182784) | Seawater microbial communities from Saanich Inlet, British Columbia, Canada - SI_123_September2016_200_MG | ecosystem: Environmental > Aquatic > Marine > Inlet | place: Canada: British... | reverse complement strand
CTTATGAAAAAAACTCTAAAAAATATGAAAATACAAGACTAAAGAAGTTTCAAAATCTGCATCGTCAATTAGATCAGCAAAACCTGGATGCTAAAATATGGAAAGCCCCTGATAAGGATATGCCGGCTTCTTTAAGCAGTAAAGCTGCCGGTATAATAAGAAAATCTGGTTTCCCTCGAACGCGCAGAGACGGGGGTGAGGATATTAATTATTACATAAATTTAAAAAAGAAGTTTAAAAAAGAAAATGTAGATTTAAATTATAATCAAATCCGGCAATTAGCACACTACTATCATTTAGGTGATGGCCTTTCTGCCCCCATAGGAATTCAAATCAAACAGGTCTCACATATTCCCCTACACGGGCAAGTTGTCTTGGATATAGAGAATTTGGGGGGATTAAATTCAGCCTATACAACCAGTTCCCTAGTGAACGCTCGAAACATGGATGAAGCATTATTCTTACGAAGGAAAGCCTTCGTAGAAGTTACAAATGAAAAAAGATCTCATAAAAGAGGCTGACGAGGTGTTTGGCGAGAACAATTACCTCTTAGTGCGCTCTGGTGATGACTTAAAAATATCATTTCATAAATACGTGGCACCGCACACAATCAAAAGGTTTTTCAATCGTATTAGAAACTTCCCCCTAAGGATGGTCAGTCTATTACCAAATAGAGGTGGGAATATAGATTTCATGACAAAAATCCGAAATAAAGATCTAGGAACAAGAGCCGAACTTTTAGAAAAAACATTTGTGAAGGCCTGCCCAAAATGTAAGACATCTAAAGTGAGCGTTCATCTTCGAGAGGGCAACGATCCTGAAACAGCAAACATCGAATACATGTTACATCACGAAGACCACGCAACTTATTTAGACAAAATAAGAGCCGAACTAACAATAAAAAATCTCAAAAAAAACTACGGCATAACCATGAGCCTAGGCGATTAGGTACGCCGTACCTTTTGGTTTAGCAAAGCGTCATCGTAGCAAGTAAAAACCATACGTTTACAGGACCCTTACAAGTTGCAAAAAAAACTGAGAAAAATAACGCAAAGTTGAACCAAAAGGTACGGCGTACCTTTTACCTGCATCTGAGAGGGAGTTTTTCTTTGGGTAGCTTTTTAACTTTTGGGTTGTCGATACTGATTACTCTTAGGGAGTTGGTTTTAGCACCCGCAGATACTGGTAAACCTAGCGTGAAGACAATGTTATCTCCGTTTTTTACTAAACCGTATGTTAATAACAGCTCCTCGATGCGTTTCATAGCCTCGCTGGAGGAAGTGTAGTGATCAATGTTAAAGGTTTGTATACCCCAGGTAAGAGCCAATTGGTTGAGGGTGCCATCTAAATGAGTTACTGCGATAATTTGTGCCTTGGGTCTATATGCGGAAATCATTGTAGCTGTTTTGCCCGAAGTAGTTAGGCAGATGATAGCTGAAGCATTTAGTTTTAAAGCAGTGAGGCAAGCACTTGCGGCTATGGAGTCAGCTACAGTTAAGAATTCTTTTTCTAAGTCTAAATGATAATAATCATTTGTTTTCTCTACTTCAGAGATGATTTCACCCATAGTATGAATACATGCAAAGGGAAAATTTCCACTAGCTGATTCCGCAGAAAGCATTAATGCATCAGAGCCATCTAGAACAGCGTTTGCCACGTCTGTAATCTCTGCTCTTGTTGGCCTTGGGTTATCTACCATGGAGTCTAACATTTGAGTGGCTGTAATAACAGGTTTACCTAAATCGTTGCATAGGTTGATGATTTGTTTTTGTAAAAAAGGGAGCCGAGTTTGCCCTACCTCCACAGCTAGATCACCCCTTGCTACCATTACAGCGTCGCTTAGCTCCACTATTTCATCCAAATTATCAATGGCTTCTGACATTTCAATTTTTGCAATAATTTTAGTTTTAGATTCTTTATTGTTAATGAGTTTTCGAAGTTCTTTGATATCGTTACCAGTACGCACAAAACTTAAAGCCACATAATCTACATTATTAGATAATCCGAATTCTAAATCTTCATGGTCTTTATCTGTCATACATGCAATGGGTAATGACGCCCCTGGGATATTCATACCTTTTCTATTTTTTAATAGCCCCCCAAAGATTACCTCACAAAGTACTTTACTGCCATCAATTCTAAGTACTTTTAACTCTATCAAACCATCATCTAACAATATCTTCGTTCCAATTGTACAGACACCAGGAAGCTCTTTAAAATCTGTTGGAATTTCATTGCCTTTGCCTATTTCAAAATCCGGGGACACAACGACTTCATTACCTTTTTCCAAATGCAAGCCATCATTTTCAAAATGCCCCACTCTGATTTTTGGGCCCTGAAGATCTTGAAGAATTGTTACAGGCGCTTCAAGCTCGGTAATACACTCTCTAAGGCGTTCTATAACAGAAAAATGATCCTCATGAGTGCCGTGAGAAAAATTCAGCCTGGCTACATTCATGCCAGACTGAATACACTGAGTTAATTGTTCTTTTTTATTTGTGGCTGGACCAATAGTGGCTACTATTTTAACTCTACGATGTGATAACAATGCTGACCTCGACTAACGTAACATAATACTCATTGAATTATTTATTTTTTATTATGACAAACTTTATGTCTTTTTCATAGATCCAAGTAAATTATGCATTTGTTCTCTATTTCTACGATTAAGGGTATTTATTTCGCGATCATGTTTATCATTTATCTCTGTGAGCCTTTGTTCGTACTGCTCTTTAACAGATTCTACTTCTTTTTGATGCGTTGTATTTAAATTATGAAGCGTTCGCTTTGATTTAACTTCTTCTTTATGACTTTTAGTCATAGATTCATCTCGCACTCGAGCCACTTCCTCTGTAAACTTGCTTACTGTACGAGCATGTCTATCTTCCGCCTTAAGTTCAAATTCATGAAACTGTTCTTTAATCCGCTTAATTGTCTCATCTTTTTCCTTAACAACCGCCGCACGTACCTCTTCTTTTTCTTGCCGACCAGATTCTTTTAATAACTCTATATTGTTTATCTGCTGTTCACCCATTCTTTGAATTTCTTTCTCGCGAGCCTGTTTAAAGCTATCAAAGCGTAGGTCTCTTTGTTTGTTTTGTTGTACGTTTCTGGAGTTTATATCCTGAAGCGAGGACTCCAAAGTATACTTGCTTTGAACCTCCATTTTTTCAACTTTTTCTAGGTGATCTCGATTCATGTCTTTAACTAACTTCTGATTGCCTTTTTGAAGGTCACTGATATTTCTCACCGCTTGCTTATTATAATCTTCTTTTAGGCGACTATTTACATCTAATAGACTGTCTACATTATCCTGAAACGAAGACTTGGCATTATTTTCCACGGCTTTGTGCTCTCTTTCCATATTTACACGTTCCGTTATGTTTTTATGTTTTAAATTTTCAACCTTTTGCTCCAAGCTACGAACCTGATTATTCACACGCTTGTGTACTGACGCTTTAGTTCCATCGAAAGCCTCTTTTAAGTCTTTACGATCTTTGGCAAAGGCATCTTCATAACGATCACGCATTTTATCCAACCCAGATCTAAAGCCGTCTCTAAGAGCAACTTCACTAGTTTCTCTCGATTTTCGCTCACGGTTGACTTGCTCTATAAAGTTATCGGCCATGGTAGACTTAACATGTAAATTAGTTAAACGTTCTGAATCTATTTTATCTTTTGATGTTCTTCTTAAACTCGTCAGATCTTTTTGTAATTTAGAGACTGTTCGATTTCTTTCTTCAACAAGGTTATTCTTGTCGTTCACATGAGCCAGTTCTAATTTATGTCGACTTTCATCAATGGTTTGTTTTTGTTGTTCCCTAATGCGCCCCATATCTTCCAAAGTATTGGAGCTCATTTTTTTCATATCCACTTCATATTTTGTATTTAAATTCTCAATTCGGGTGTTGTGTGCGTTTTTTACCCTAGAAATTTCAGCTTTATTGTTTTCACGTGCAATTTCCATTCGCCCTTCATAATCTCGGGCAAATTTCTGTAGTTTTTGTTGTTGCATTTTTTTTAAACTATTAATGTCACTATTGTGGCTTGTGGATCTTTTTGCTTCTTTACTTCTCACATAGCCACGATACTCATTCATCTGAGCTTCATGATTTTTCTTAATTTGCTTTACATCATCTTGATGTTTTTCAGTAAGATCTCGTATGGTTTTATTGTGCTTTTTTACAAGTTGAGATTCATTACTTCTGTATTCTTCTCTTTGTCTTCTAAGGGCTTCATCTCCCCTATTTACTGAAGTCATAGACCCTTTCCTTCCTTGAAAAAGTTAATTTATACTTGATATATTATAGCATTTTTTTATAAAGAAGCCCTGTGTTTTCCGGGTTTCGGGACAAACAGCCAGAGGATATATTATGTTTCATTCGGACTCAAGTCCTGCTAATCAATTGTGTGTCACACGGTAATGCAACTCATTAATCGTAAGTTACTTAATATAATTTTTCTGGCGAAACAAATCCACTAAGCCTTGATTTGTTTTTAGAAGCCACTCTTTTGATTGCTTTCGTTTCAAATCTGCAGCTTTTTGTTGGGCGATAAGTAGATCAGCATTGTCTTTATAGAGCTTGCCCAATTTTTCTCCAGACACTTTCCAGTTATTTCTATAAACATGCATCTGGGCAAGGAAGTCTTGCTTAGTGCTCGGATAGAGTTGAGAGTATTTTTGTATAAGTTTTCTATAAGTTGTTAGTAATGGAAAGTCTGTAATATAACCTTTTGGTCCTACCTTGCCAATAACCAGAGAAGTTGCTGGAAGTAGCATAAGCTTTTCTAAATCACCTTTGGTTTGCAAGTAGACGTGATCATTAATTGCATAAACCGTAGAGTTCTCTTCGCTAATCTCATAAAGCAGCTCTCCATGTGTGCTTAAGCTTTTTAATTTTCTTGTACTCAAACTGTAGCCACTATTTTCCATAACTAAAAAGTGACCCTTAATCAGCTTTATCTGTTTTTGATTAATTTCCACCACTGAGTTTGATCCAAGAACTAAATGGAGCCCATTTTTTTTAATGGATTTTTTAGTTCCAGTGTGTGACTTTACCGCACATATAGCACTTTGCTTCTCTAAACAATTTTCTGGTAACTCAATAGCATTTAAGTCATTAGGATACGTGGCAAGTTGCTGAGCCTTCACGCGTACTTCTAAGGTAAAGAAAAGAAAAAATAAAAACACTCGTAAAGACGTTTTCATTATATCTGAATAGCCCTTAATGAAATGCGCGCTTGGCGCACAACATCGTGTTCCTTAAAGCTCTGCATAATAGTTTTGTATAAGCCACTGGCCTCTTCTTGGCGATCTTGGTATTCAAATATTTTACCAAGTCGTAACATGGAATACCCAGTAAGTTCACTTTCTGGATAGAGAGAAACCATTTTATCCACATGACCAATAAGTTCTTCATAACGATGGCTTTGGTAAAGCCCTTCTATTAATAAAAAATACGACTCAGTTACATGCACAGAATAAGAATATTCCTTTATGACTTTGGTGAACTCTATGTTTGCCTCATCATATCGCTTAGCTCTAAATAATTTTTTTCCTTTTAGAAAATGCCTTTTAGCCAATTGCATAAGGTAACCAGGGCTTAGACTAGTCTGAGTGACACTTGCTAATCGTCTTAGTGGGTATTTTTGATCGCTTTTAATGTCTTTTTTAGGGATCAAATTCATTGCCAAAGCCACGTCATTTTGCATTTCTAACAATTTATAGCTAGCTAATTCATATTGAAGTTCCTTATGCTCTATATGAGCTTGTAGAATACTTTTTTCGCGCTTTAATTCATTGAGCCCAGAAAAATGAGTTTCAAAAACCTTAAAGGCCTGAAATGTACCAACGGCAATAGTCAGACAAAAAACAATAAACACTTGGCTCTTCATGTATGGTTTATCGGCAAGTTGCTGGAATATTTTAATATTTTTAGGCTTTATAGGTCTCTTTTTACGCAATGCATCCGCAAAATATGCCTGGCACCTATTCAAAGGTACGGACACACTTTGGTGTCTACCACGCGTCATACAATGACGCGTGGTAGACACCAAAGTGTGTCCGTACCTTTGAATTGTTCAGAATAGCGACAAAAAACCTAAAATTATAAGGGTTTAAGCGCGCATCCCTAGATTTTCACTGGAAAGTTCGGTATATAAACCACTGATTTCGTGACTTGGATAGCTACCGGGGGGCATTTATTGAGTGAAACGATTCTTGAAGTTAAAAATCTTCGCACTACTTTTCGTACTAAAGCCGGAGACGTTCATGCTGTGGATGGTATCTCATATTCCATAACTAAAGGTCGAACCCTAGGTATTGTTGGCGAAAGTGGTTGTGGAAAATCTGTGACCTCATTTTCTATTATGGGTTTATTAGAAAACCCTGGAGAAATTACAGGGGGAGAGATTCTCTTTAAAGGTGAAAAAATTTCTCACCTTAAAGATGAACAGTTATTAAAATATCGTGGCCAACATATGGCAATGATCTTTCAAGAACCCATGACCGCCTTAAACCCTGTGATTCGCATTGGTGAGCAAATCAATGAGCAATTCATTAAACATCGGCCACATCTTTCTAGCAAAGAAGTAAAAGAACACTCCATTGAAATGTTAAATCTGGTGGGCATCCCTTCTCCGGAAGAACGATATAAATCCTACCCGCATCAACTTTCTGGCGGTATGCGCCAGAGGGCCCTCATAGCCATGGCCTTATCTTGTGATCCAGAATTTTTAATTGCTGATGAGCCAACCACTGCTTTAGATGTAACAATTCAAGCTCAAATATTAGATTTGATCCAAGATTTGCAAAACCGTTTAGGCATGGCTGTACAGTTTATTACTCACGATCTCGGTGTGATTTCGGAAGTGGCTGATGATATTTTAGTTATGTATGCCGGAAGAGTCTGCGAGCAAGGCAGTGCTGATGAAATATTTAAAAAGCCATCCCACCCTTATACACATGCACTACTCAACTCCATTCCAAAACTGGGCCATAAGGTACATCGCTTACCCACTATTGAGGGCACTGTTCCATCTATCGCCAATAGACCTTCTGGTTGTCAGTTTAAAAATAGATGTGAGTTTGCCACTGATATATGTGGGGAAAAACAACCTGAATTTACTGAGATTTCTTCAACCCATAAAGTGGCTTGCCACCACCCTCGGAGCTAGAGATAGATAATGAGTGAAATTATTTTAGAAGTAAAAAACTTAAAAAAACATTTCCCCATTCACTCGGGTCTGCTACTGCGTGAAACAGGCCAAGTAAAAGCTGTGGATGATATAACCTTAAAAGTAAAAAAAGGATCCACTTATGGTCTGGTTGGTGAGAGCGGTTGCGGAAAATCTACCTTAGGTCGAACCATCTCTCAGCTTTATAAGGCCACAGCCGGAGATATTTTCTTTAAAGGCAAAGACATCACAAAGCTGTCGGGAGCTGATTTAAAGACTTATCGCAAAGAAGTACAAATGATCTTTCAAGATCCCTATGCCTCTTTGGACCCTAGAATGACAGTGAGTCGCATTGTGGCTCAACCTTTACATATTCATAATGATGGAAAGTCAGCAAAACAAATTCAAGAACGAGTGGTTGAATTGCTAGAAGTAGTTGGTCTTAAGGCAGCTCATGTAAACCGTTATCCTCATGAGTTTTCAGGTGGACAACGCCAACGTATAGGTATTGCCAGGGCCATAGCTCTTAACCCGGAACTCATAATATGTGATGAGCCTGTTAGTGCCTTGGATGTATCCATTCAAGCTCAGGTTTTAAATCTGCTGCAGGACTTACAAGAAAAACTCAATTTAACTTACTTATTTATCTCTCATGACCTATCTGTGGTTGAGCATATTTGTGATGAGGTAATGGTTATGTATTTGGGCCGTACAGTGGAATCTGCCCCAGCAGATGTTTTATTTAAAAACCCATCCCACCCATATACAAAAGCCCTTCTCAATGCCATCCCAATAGCAGGACATGGGCGAAAAAAGAATCATGAAAACTTAACTGGGGACATACCAAGCCCTATTAACCCACCTAGCGGTTGTTATTTTCACCCACGTTGTCCAGAAGTTATGGACGAATGCAAAACCAAGGCTCCAAAAATTCTTAACCTTGGTCATGATGCGCACTTTGCTTCATGTTTAAATTTAGAAATTAAACAGGAGGATAATAAATGAGAAAGTTAATACTATTAATACAGGCTGTGTTCTTAATGCAGCTGTCAATGAACACGGCCATGGCCAAATCTACGAACAAACCAACAAACAAAATATTAAAAATAGGCGTGGCACAGGAGTTTGAAAACTTAAACCCCTTAATTATGACCATGTTGACCACAACATATTTGTACAAAATGGCTAATAGAACTTTAGTATCTATGGACCATAAAGGAAACTGGGTTCCTCAAATTGTAAAAGAACTCCCCTCTTTAAAAAACAAAAAGGCGGTTTTAAAAAAAGGCGGTAAACACGGAAAATATATTGTCGCTCATTGGGAAATATTAGAAAATGCAAAATGGGGGGACGGCACGCCAGTAACAGGGCATGATGTAAAGTTCGCTTGGGAAACAGCTATGCTTGACACTGTTACTATTGGTGAAAAAGAAGTTTACACTCAAATCACTAAAATTGATATAGATGAAAAGAACCCTAAAAAGTTTAGTTTTACCTATGAAAAAGCAAAATGGGATTTCTCTCAACTGGGTACTTTTTATATTTTACCAAAACATCTAGAAGCTTCTGTTGTTAAAAAACACGGCAAAGAACCTTCGGGTTATGAAAAAAACTCTAAGTATACAACAGATGCCACAAATCCTGGTCTATATAATGGACCCTACAGAATAAAAGAAATAAAACTAGGGTCTCATGTAGAACTGGTGCCAAATAAATATTTCTATGGCGAAAAACCAAAAATTCAAAAAATTATTTTAAGACTTATTTCTGATACCGGCACCATGGAAGCCAACTTAAGATCTGGAGAGATTGATATGATCTCCAAAATTGGTCTTACTTTTGACCAAGCTTTAGTGTTTGAGAAAAAAGCAAAAAAGAACAACTGGCCCTACCTGGCTAAATTCAAACCTGGTCTGGTTTACGAACATATTGATTTCAACTTAAGAAATGAATTCTTAAAAGATATTAATGTACGTAAAGCTTTAGCTCTTTCTGTGGACAGAGATAAGCTCACACAAGCGTTATTTTCTGGTCGTCAACAAAAAGCCATTCATAATGTGGCTCCCATTGACCCTTGGTATACAGATAACCCAAAAGAAATTGTTTTATATAAACACTCAAAAAGAAAAGCCAGAAAACTACTTAAAGCTGCTGGATGGAAGATCAATAAAGAAGATGGTTTTCGTTACAAAAATGGCAAACGCTTAAGCTTTCAACTTATGACCACTTCTGGTAACAGAACTCGAGAACAAGTACAAAGTTATCTGCAAAATCAGTGGAAAAAAATTGGCGTAGAAATTACTATTAAAAATGAGCCAGCTCGTGTTTATTTTGGCGAAACTGTACATAAAGCAAAATACCCCGCAATGGCTATGTATGCTTGGATTTCTTCTCCAGAGAACACACCAAGAGCTACTTTTCATTCCAAAAGCATTCCATCTAAGAAAAACAACTATTCTGGTCAAAACTCTGGTGGTTGGAAAAACAAAACTGTGGATGATCTAATAGACAAAATGGACTTAGAATTTAACGCCAAACGACGCGCTGAAATTGCTTCAAAAATTCTTTACCACTACACAAATGAAGTGCCCGTTTACCCACTATATTATCGTTCTGACATAAGCATTATTCCTAAAAACTTAAAGGGACATAAAATGACTGGAACACAATTTTCTGCTACAAACACTGTGGAAGATTGGGATTTACAATAAATAAGGATAACTCAATTGACGAATTTTATAATTAGGCGATTAATTCAAAATTTTATAACACTAATAGCTCTTTCATTTATTTGCTTTAGTATTTTAGCTCTTATGCCAGGGGATCCTGTGGATCTAATGATGAGTGCTAACCCAAAAATTACCACAGATGATGTGGCGCGATTAAAAGCCCTTTATGGATTAGATCAACCTATTTATATGAGATATTACAACTGGATGGCTCAGGTGGTTCAAGGCGACCTGGGTTATTCTAGAACTTATAAAGTACCCGTTACTGAAATCATCGGACCGCGATTATTAAATACATTTTTTCTCCTTACAGGAGCTCTGCTTTTAGCAATTATTGTGGCTATTCCATTAGGAGTAGTTGCTGCTGTTAAAAGTGGTTCAAAACTAGATTATTATATAAATTTAATGGCCTTTGCGGGTATCTCTATACCCTCATTTTGGTTAGCTCTTATTTTAATTATCGTATTTTCTCTAAATTTAGGTTGGTTTCCCGCAGGCGGCACAGAAACCATTGGTGTAAATCTCACTGGTTTTGAATATTTTTTAGATCGTCTTAAATATATGATGTTACCCATTTTATCCTTAACCATCATTCAGATGGGTATTTTTGCTCGGTATGCTCGTTCTGCCATGTTAGAAACTTTAAAGGCGGACTATGTAAGGACCGCAAGGTCTAAGGGCATCTCTCGCATACCAGTAATAATGAAACATGCATTTAGAAATGCACTGATTCCCATAGTTACGGTGATTGCCATTAATTTTTCTTTTATATTTTCTGGAGCTATTATCACAGAAACGATTTTTTCGTACCAAGGTGTAGGGAAATTAGTATATGACGCCATTTTAGCTAATGACTTTAACGTAGCCATGGTTAGCTTTATGATTTCTGTGGGCATGGTTTTATTTATGAGTTTAGTAGCAGATTTATTATATGGATTTTTAGACCCTCGTATTTCTTATAATTAAGGTTGATGTTGATGAGTAAAGATAAAAATAAAAATTCTAATGAGGATATTGAAGTTTCAAAAACGCTGTTTCAGTTAATGCGTGAACAGTTTATGGAGCACACTGCTGCTAAATACAGTTTGCTAATTATTGTATTTTTAATGGTGGCAGCGCTTTGTGCCCCCCTTATCTCAAAAGTGACGGGTATTTCTCCAGATGCACAGAATATTTTTAACCGCTACGCTTCACCTATGACAACCAATACACTTTCTGAAGACGAAGAGGAAAGCCGAGTTGAGGAGTTTATAGATTCTTACCCAGAAGAAGTGCGAAAAATTATTGCACAGATCAAATCAGATGACCTAGCTATGAGTACCTTAGAAGACTCAACAGATGACGATCTTATTTTTGATTTTATGGCTACTCTCAAGGACCCTGTGAGCAAACAAAGCTGGATAACGAAGGATAATTTTTCTATTAATTACCTGCTGGACATTAAAGAGTCATTAACCACTTTTCATCTTTTAGGTACTGATGAATTGGGCCGAGATGTGGCCATGCGCTTATTATTTGGAGCTAGAATATCCATAGGTGTCGGCCTATTAGTTTCTTTTGCCTCTGCAATCATTGGTTTACTCATTGGTGCATGTGCAGGTTATTTTGGTGGTATTCTAGATTCCATGCTTATGCGTATTACAGATTCCTTATTGTCCCTCCCGCAGTTACCACTGATGATTGTATTTGCCGCCGTTGACCTTGGCAAAATCCCCTACTTAAATCACTTTGTGGGGAGTGAAAACGAAAGTGTTATTAAGCTCATCACTATATTATGCTTATTTTCCTGGATGACTGTTGCTCGTTTAGTAAGAAGCTCCGTGCTTGTTCTTAAAGAGCAGGAATTTATTTTAGCAGCCAAAAATCTGGGAGCCTCAAGTTACAAAATTATCATGACGCATATGGTGCCTAATGCTCTGGGGACTTTACTTGTGGCAGTAACAATCAATGTTGGTTCGGCTATTTTATCAGAAGCCGCCCTGAGCTTCTTAGGCTTGGGTATTCAACCACCAATTCCCAGTTGGGGAAATATGCTACTGAATGCTAAAGAGGTCATCTACGAATCCCCTGCTTTAACCTTCTTCCCCGGCTTATTGATCTTCATTGTAGTCATCAGTTTTAACTTTATCGGTGATGGTCTTCAGAACTCTGTAAATCCTAAGTCTATTAAGCGTTAAAACTAGAGTCTCTCAATCGGGCTCTATCTAGAAAATGTTGTCAAAATGTGGATAAATGGTTCACTTTAATTTTATAGAATTACAGACTCAGACAAAAAATATACTTAATTCGCGGTGACCCCTCGTGGGTCTAACATTTTTAAAACAGCCGCTAGGTAGCTGCCCAAATAGGCGCTGCGCGTTTTAAAAAGTCCAAAATAAAAAAAACTTGTGGAATTTACTAGGTTTCTTTGAAGCTTGGCCCGTAGGGCTGTGAGCGTGACGCGAACACTTCAAAGAAATAACAACCAGGATGGGCGTTAGGCGAATTCGAAATTTACTTCATTTATATTCTCACTCTTTAAAACTCGTGCTCCTGCACTCGCCCTGCGGGCGCTTCGCGTTTTAAAGAGTCTAATAAAATTATAAGCTTATGACAGAGTTTTAGCAGAAAACTCAATAAAAGACCTCTCTACAACTTTACATCCACCAATCAGTGCTCATACTCTCTTAGTACGTTTTAATATTTTGCTAAATACTTGTTATTTCAGCAGTTTACCTAAGGAGACCTTACAATGGCCAAGCAACAACATGTTTTTCAGACGGAAGTAAAAGAAATTCTCGACCTAATGATTCATTCCCTATACTCGCAACGTGAAATTTTCATGAGAGAATTAGTTTCTAACGCATCTGATGCCTTAGATAAATTGCGTTATGAGGCCCTTACAAATACGGATTGGAAGCTCAATGGTGCAGAAATCCGCATTAATACGGATAAGGATCAAAAAACCATTTCTATCTCAGATACTGGTATTGGAATGAGCTTTGATGAGGTTCAGGAGAATATTGGGACTATCGCCCATTCTGGCACAAAAGACTTTTTAAAAAATGCTAAAAACATTAAGGAATCACCAGAACTCATTGGCCAATTTGGTGTTGGTTTTTACTCTAGCTTTATGGTGGCTGACAAAGTTACCTTACACACTCAAAAAGCAGGAACATCTGAAGGGGTTTTATGGGAATCAACTGGTGATGGTAATTACTCCATAGACTCTGTACCTAGAGCTCAGGGCCATGGAACAACCATCACGCTCCACCTTAAGGAGACAAATACCACTGAAGATAAACCTCAGGATTTCACTGATGAGTGGACTATTAAGTCTTTAATCAAAAAGTATTCTGATTTTATTGAGTTCCCAGTAAAAATGAAAACGGTAAATGAAGTACCAGAACTAGATGATGAAGGAAAACCCATTGAAGGCAAAACTAAAAAAGAAGAGTCTGATGATACGTTAAACTCTCAAAAAGCCCTATGGCTTAAGTCCCCTTCTGAAATTACACCAGAAGAGCATAAGGAATTTTATTCTCACGTTGCTCATGACTGGGCCGAACCTTTAAAAACCATTCATTTTAAAGCTGAAGGTATGCAAGAATTCACATCTCTACTTTATATCCCTTCAAATGTGCCTTTTAACTACTTTCATCGCGGCTCTGAGTTTGGACCGGAACTCTATGTAAAACGTGTCTTTATTATGAAGGATTGTCAGGATCTTATTGCACCCTACTTAAGATTTGTAAAAGGTGTGGTTGATAGCTCTGACCTTTCATTAAATGTATCACGTGAGATTTTACAACAAGATCATCAAGCTCAAGGTATTAAAAAAGCTTTAGTAAATAAGATTCTAAAAGAATTAAAAACCACTCTAGAAAAAGACAGAGAGTCATATGTAAAATTTTGGAATAATTTTGGTAGCACTTTTAAAGAAGGTATCGCCACCGACTCTGAAAATAAAGAAAAAATCGAAAAAATCTCTATGTTTTACTCTACAAACTCTGATGAGTTAACTACTTTACAAGAATATGTAGACCGAATGAAAGAGGGGCAAAAAGACATTTACATGCTCACTGGGGATGACCTGGATCATCTTAAAACCTCCCCTTATTTGGAAAAATTAAAAGAAAAAGGTTATGAAGTCCTTCTTCTTACTGATCATGTTGATGAATGGGTAGCTGAATCTTTAACAAAATTTGCTGATAAAAATATTGTCTCTATCACTAAAGAAAATTTAGATTTAGATACAGAAGAAGATAAGAAAAAAAGTGAAGAAGAACTTAAAGAAAATGAAACAAAGTATTCTGCACTTAAAGATATCATTAAAAAGGCTCTCGACAGCGACGTACAGGATGTTAAGCTTTCTAATCGTTTAACAAATACACCCGTATGTTTGGTACAAGCCAGTAATGCCCCATCTGCAAGGATGGAGAAACTTATGGAGTCCATGGGACAAAAGCCACCTAAGTCTAAACGTATTTTAGAGATTAACCCTAAACATCCTGTCATCGAAAAAATGTTAGCCTCAGAAAAGGAAACACAAAGTGACTGGGCAGAGATTTTGTACAATCAAGCCTTATTAAATGAAGGTTCACCTCTAAAAAATCCTCATGAATTTAGTGAAAAAATATCTAAATTAATGATGAACTAGAGTTTAGCAGCTAAGATTTGGTATTTATCTGACTAAGCCAACTATGAAAATAGTTGGCTTTTTTTATTGGGAAATATACTAAAAACAAACTCCACTTAAGCAGCATGTGCGTATTCGTCATCTTGTTTTAATATATCAAGCAGTATTCCCATATCAAATGGCTTGGTAATGGTATAATCAGCTCCTAGTAAGTCTGCGGCACCCAACATACCTAAGTCATCGCCATCAGTAGGCTCGCCTGACATAGCAATAAACACCACATATGGAGGAGCAATATCTTTAAGTTCTAAAATTACATCAAGACCATCTTTGTCTGGCATTCTCATATCTACTAAAACATATTCTGCTGCAATCTCTTTGTAGAGATGCACACCTTCATCAGCTGATGAAGCACACTGCACATTATAGCCATTAATTTCCAAAAACTCAGTTAATACAACTTGAATATCTTCATCATCTTCTATTATCAGTACATTTTTATTCATAGATCCCTCTTATACGTTCTCACTAAACAAGTGTCCTTACTTAAGATTATATAGTGACCTCATAGATGACTCATAATTAATAATTTTTAATTCTCAAACTAAGACAGCAGCCATGTTCAGTTGCCACTCTCTCCCTACACTATAGCCTAAATTCGTTTATCTATTTAGCATACTGGTTAA